>ERZ780139.2459-NODE-2459-length-13813-cov-3.604230_pt1 | contig 13813 bp, 9 predicted proteins | sample MGYA00511476_ERZ780139 | MGnify/ENA primary metagenome ERZ780139 (study PRJEB29588, sample SAMEA2158190) | human gut metagenome | biome: human gut; feature: human-associated habitat; material: faeces | place: Denmark | collected 2008/2010 ... | reverse complement strand
TGGCGGATGGCGCCGGACTGGCCGGTTTCACCGCCGCCGCTGACGTTAGCCATCACGTCGAAAGCTTCAGCGTTCTCAGTAAGAACGAGCGGCTGACGAACGACCATGATGCTCGTTTCGCGGTGGAAGTAGTTGGCGATATCACGACCGTTGATGACGATCTTGCCGGAACCCTTCTTCAGGAAGACACGGGCGACGGAGCTCTTGCGACGGCCAGTGCCGTAGTTGTAATTACCGATCATCATTCAACCTCAGATATCCAGAACCTTGGGCTGCTGCGCGGTATGCGGGTGCTCAGCACCGGCGTAGACGTGCAGCTTCTTGATCATGGCATAGCCAAGCGGGCCGTGGGGCAGCATGCCCTTGACAGCCTTCTCAAGAACGCGACCCGGATACTTTTCCTGCATCAGACGATAAGAAGTCTCGTAGATGCCGCCCGGGATCATGGTGTGGCGATAATACTTCTTCTTCTCTTCCTTGCCACCAGTAACGACGATCTTGTCAGCGTTAATGACGACAATGTTGTCACCCGTATCAACGTGGGGAGTGTATTCGGGCTTGTGCTTGCCACGCAAGCGCAGCGCGATTTCGCTAGCAAGGCGGCCGAGCACCTTACCGGATGCATCAACCACGTACCATTCGCGCTTAACCTCAGCCGGCTTTGCCGAGAAGGTCTTCATTTGCGATTCACCTATATTCAGGAACTTGGTGCGGCATGGCGTCCGCGCCAAAAAGATTAAAAACAGTCTTGAGGAACAGTTTCCTCAGAGCGTCTAGCTTCCCCGCTCCGCTGCGGCATCCGGTGTTGCAACACTGGACAGTGAGCTGTCCGCGGGGATAATTAACTGCCTACCCGACCGGGCAAGTGGAATTGGGGCAAGCACACAGCCAGTGGACAGTCAAGGCGCGAATTTTACAATAAAACTGCGCCTCTTGTCTAGCCGGCTTTTTTTAAAACCGCTCCAGGATTCCGCTCTCCGGCCGCGCGCGGCCGTTTTCCTTACTCAGCCTTATCGGCCTTAGCGGCGGGAGCGTCGGCTTCCGCTTCAGAAGCTTCGACTTCTTCAGTCTCGTCTTCTTCGTAATCGTCTTCAGCCGTGTCTTCCACGTCTTCGGCGGTTTCAGCTTCAGCGGCGAGCTTTTCCTCGGCGGCCTCAGCGGCACGTTCCTTCACCTTGCGGGTGAGTTCGATCACGAGGCGCAGGGCGTCATTCACGTCCTTCGCGGTCGGGAAGAAAGCAGCGACTTCGCTGTCGATCTTCACAATCTGACGCTTGCTGTAGTCTTCGCGATCCTGGAAGCGGCCTTCACCGAAAGCGCGGGCGCGGGGACCGGTCTTCGAGCTGTAACGGTCGTCGCGGTTGAAACGCGGACGATCACCGAAACGCGGACGGTCGTCGCGGTTGAAGCGCGGACGGTCACCGCCGAAGCGGCGGTCGCCGCCTTCAAAGCGGTTTTCACGGTTGAAACGGGGACGGTCATCACCAAAACGGTCTTCGCGGTTGAAACGCGGGCGGTCATTGCCGAAGCGGTCTTCGCGATTGAAGCGCGGGCGGTCTTCACCGAAGCGGCGGTCGGAACGGTCAGAATTCCATTCACGGCGTCCGCCGAAGCCTTCACGGTGAGAGTCACGATTTTCCCAGGGCTTACGATCCATCATTTCTATAATCCTTATTAATCAGTATGTTAATTTTTCAGTATGCTCGTCGAGCGAAATTTGAAAATTAATTATTTTTAAACTGCAGTTAAATAAATGCGCTTTTTTCGGTTGCGCGGGCTACACTATCTATAGCGGAGACCGAATTCAAAGACCGATTCAGTTACTGAAAAGCTATTTGAAAGGGTTTGCGCCATAACACTTGCTTCTATAAAAAAGGAGGTCTCACATGCTTCAGACGCCTCAGGTTGTTTTCCACGGCATTTCTCGTTCTCCAGCAGTCGAGGCTGCTATCAACGAAAAAGTTGAAGCTTTAACTAAATTTGACAGCCGCCTTGGTGCTGTCAGGGCAACGATTTCACTGGACGGACATCAGACGACCAATGAGTTCAATGTGCGCCTTGATTTCGTCACTTCCGGCAAAAACGTTGTTATTAACCGTAAGGGCACCGATGTTATTGCTGCCCTCAATGAGGCCTTCGATATAGCGGAACGTTCCATTAAGGAAGAAGCCGCGAAACTGCGTCAGCCGTAAATCACCTTAGCTGACTCAGTAGGTCAAGAGCCGTCCAATTCCGGGCGGCTCTTTTTTTACCCGGGGTCAAGTATACCTTTTCCGGATAAAACAAAGGGAGCCCATTCTTGAGCTCCCAGTGTTAATGGCGTCCCCAAGCAGATTCGAACTGCTGTACCGACCGTGAAAGGGTCGTGTCCTAGGCCTCTAGACGATGGGGACCTTTTAAATTTTGGTGGAGATAAACGGGATCGAACCGTTGACCTCTTGCATGCCATGCAAGCGCTCTCCCAGCTGAGCTATACCCCCACAGAGGATTGACATTATATGGGGGATTTTTTGAAATAGCAAGTTTTTTGAAAAATATTTTTGGACTCCCTCTTTTTTCCTTTTCCTCCCGTCTCTTAGAGAGGTTAATCTTTCGCTATGCTTTTCTTTTATCTGCGGGGCTCATCCCCTGATAAAAGATCCTCTGACACAGCGGCTGAAAAACCAATATCAATGACACGCGCTCGTAAAACCCTGAAGGCAGGCAGTCTGCCGGCCTCTTCTGCAGCAAAAATTTCTATCCGCGGAGCAAGACAGAACAATCTGAAAAATGTCTCTGTGGACTTTGATCTCGGGAAACTCACGGTGGTCACCGGTGTCTCGGGATCCGGCAAGAGTTCGCTGGTCTTCGATACCCTTTACGCCGAGGGCCAGAGCCGCTACGTCGAAACGCTGAGCCCCTACGCGCGTCAGTTCCTTGACCGCATGGACCGCCCTCATGTGGACCGGATCGACGGCGTGCCGCCCGCGATCGCGATTGATCAGACAAACCCCGTGCGGACGTCCCGCTCCACGGTGGGCACTATGACGGAACTGAACGATCACATCAAGCTGCTTTTCGCGAAGTGCGCGTCGCTCTACTGTCCGAAATGCGGGAAGAAGATTGAGGAAGAGGCGCCGAACTCTCTCTGGAAGAAGATCCGGGCCGCAGCCGAAGCCGCGTCGGACCCCAGGCTCATTCTCACCTTTACATCTGTTGTGCCGAGGAAGTTCGGTCTGAAGAAAGCGATCGACTCCCTCTCAGCCCAGGGCTTCACCCGGATTCATAAGCAGACCGCCACAGCCTCCGGCTGGACGCTCAAAGTCATGGTGGACCGGTTCCGCGCGAGCCGCGTTGAGGAAAGCCGCGCGATCGAGGCGCTTGAACAGGCGCTTGAACGGGGTCACGGCACAATCGCCGTACACCCGCTGAATGATGAAGGCGAAGAAGCGGACACCTGGAAATACACCCGGGGGCTTGCCTGCGCGGACTGCGGCATCAGTTTCTCCCACCCTCACCCCTCCTCCTTCAGTTTTAATTCGCCTCTTGGCGCCTGCGACACCTGCCACGGGTTCGGCCGCGTAATCGGAGTCGACTTCGGGCTCGTTATCCCGAACCCGCGCCTCAGCATCGCGGAGCACTGCGTGAAGCCCTGGAGCACTCCGTCTTTCGCTGAGTGCCAGAAGGATCTTGAATGCTACGCGAAGAAAGCCGGCATCGCGCTCGACGTGCCGTTTGAGGAGCTGCCGTCCGAAGACCGGTGGTGGATCCTTGAGGGCGATCCGGACTGGACGGGGGACTGGGATCATCAGTGGTACGGCGTCCGACACTTTTTCGAGTGGCTGGAAACGAAGTCCTACAAGATGCATATCCGTGTGCTTCTCTCCCGCTACCGCAGCTACACGCTCTGTCCGGACTGCCACGGCGCCCGCCTGAAGCCTGAGTCGCTCTACTGGAGAGCGGGCCGCCTCTCAGACGCTGATGCCGCGCTCCTCCCGCAGGGAGAAGAGCGGAAGCTGGAGCGGTTCCGGCCGAAAGGCATGACCGTACCGGACGCGGTGCTGAATCAGCTCCCCGGACTCACGGTTCATGACCTGATGATGCTGCCGCTTTCGCGTCTCCGCCGTTTCTTTGACAGCCTTGCCACTGATCCGGATCTCCCGCCTGAAGCCGCGCCGATTCTGAAAGAGATCCGTTCGCGCGTCATCTTCCTCTGCGCGGTCGGCGTCTCTTACCTGTCACTTGACCGTCAGAGCCGTACGCTTTCAGGCGGCGAAATTCAGCGCCTCAACCTCACCACGGCTCTTGGCACCTCACTCGTCAACACCCTCTTTGTTCTTGATGAGCCGTCCATCGGTCTCCATCCTCGGGATATGGACCGGATCAACGCGATCATGCGCCGCCTCACGAAGGCAGGCAATACGCTTGTCGTGGTGGAGCACGACCCTCAGGTCATGCTGAAAGCGGACCGCATTATTGATATGGGACCGGGAGCCGGCGAAAAAGGCGGCAACATCATTTTCTCGGGTTCTCCGAAAGAAATCTTCAGTGCGAAGACGCTCACCGGCGACTATCTCTCGGGACGGCGCCGGATTGCCCTCAAAGGGCAGAAGCCGGTGTCAAAGAAGGCGCCTTCCATCCGCCTCACCGGGGTCACCGCGAATAATCTCCGCGATATCGATGTCTCGTTCCCGCTTCACTGCCTCACCTGCCTCACCGGTGTGTCCGGTTCCGGCAAATCGACGCTCGCGCAGGAAGTGCTCGTCCCGGCGCTCCAGAAGCGGCTCGGCGTTCCGACTGAAGCACCGGGGCCATATAAGGACATCAAGGGCTTCGACCTGATCGAGGGGGTGGACTTCGTTGATCAGTCCCCGATCGGGAAGACCTCCCGTTCGAACCCCGTGAGTTACGTCGGTGCCTTTGACCCGATCCGGAAACTTTTCGCCGCGACTGACACCGCCAAAATGCAGGGCTGGGGTCCTGGGACCTTCAGCTTCAATTCGGGTGACGGCCGCTGCCCCACCTGTATGGGGTCCGGTTTCGAGCATGTCGAGATGCAGTTCCTCTCGGACGTTTACCTCCGCTGCCCGGACTGCAACGGGCGCCGCTACCGCCCGGAAATCCTTCAGGCAAAGCTCGAGCGGAACGGCCGCAGCGCTTCGGTCGCTGATGTGCTCGAAATGACCGTGTCAGAGGCCTGCGATTTCTTCCGGGATGATCTCGAGGTGATTTCGCTCCTTCAGCCGCTGATCGATGTCGGTCTGGAGTATGTGCAGCTCGGGCAGCCCGTGCCGACACTCTCGGGCGGTGAAGCCCAGAGACTGAAGCTCGCCGGGTTCCTCGCCGCAGCGCTTGCTGAAAACGGGCGCCGGAAGCCGAAGGACGCGAAGGGCCGGCTCCTCGTTTTTGATGAGCCGACCTCCGGGCTTCACTTCTCGGACGTCGAGAAACTCCTTCTCGCCATGCGGAAACTGATTGCCGCAGGGCACTCGGTGCTGGTGATCGAACATAACCTCGACGTCATCGCGAACGCCGACTGGATCATTGACCTCGGTCCGGAGGGCGGCGAGGCGGGCGGCTGCGTGGTCGCGGCCGGCACCCCGGATGACATCATGGCGGAGTCCCGCTCTTACACCGGCCAGGCGCTGATCTCCTACGAGAAGGCGGTCGAAAGCGGCACGCCTTATCAGGAGGACTTCACGACAACTGAGATCGATGCAGAAGCTGCCCTCCCCGCCCAGGCTCATATCGCGAAGAAGGGAGAAATCTCAGTCCTCAACGCGCGGGAGCATAACCTCAAGGATCTCTCGGTCGACATTCCCCGGAATGAACTCACGGTGGTTACCGGCCTCTCCGGCTCCGGAAAGTCGACTCTCGCGTTCGACATCGTTTTTAACGAAGGTCAGAGACGCTATCTCGAGTCGCTTAACGCCTATGCCCGTTCGATCGTGCAGCCTTCGGGCCGCGCGGATGTAGACGCGGTGCTCGGCATTCCGCCGACTGTCGCTATCGAGCAGCGCACTTCGCGCGGCGGCCGGAAGTCCACCGTGTCAACGATGACGGAGCTCTATCACTTCCTTCGTCTCATCTATGTGAAGCTCGGTGTTCAGACCTGTCCGAACTGCCACGTGGAAGTGCGGCCCCAGACGCCGGCCGCCATTGTGGAGGCGATCCGGAAGGCCGGAAATGGAAAGAAAGTGATGCTCCTCTCCCCGCTTGTCACGCACCGCAAGGGTATCTATACCGAACTCGCACAGTGGGCTGTGAAGCACCACTACGACACGCTGCGGGTGGATGGAAAGATCGTTGACGCGCATCACTTCCCGAAGCTCGCCCGCTATAACGAACACAGCATTGAGCTCCCGGTGGCGGAGCTTGATATCTCCGAGCGGACGCTTCCGGAGCTCAAGGCTCACGTGGCAACCGCGATCACGCTCGGCAAAGGACAGGTGGCCTCCATGATTCTGGAGGACGGTGAACCCGTAAACAATACTTTCAAGATCTGGTCCACGCGGCGCGCCTGCCCGATCTGCGGCACGAGCTTCCCGGATCCGGATCCCCGGCTCTTCTCCTATAACAGCAAAATGGGGTGGTGCCCGACCTGCTTCGGCACCGGGCTGCAGCTCTCCGGGTTCGACGCCGAGCAGACAGGAGAGGAATCCGCCTGGTCAAAGACTGAGGGCGAGGAAGAGAAAGTCTGTCCCGACTGCCACGGTCTGAGGCTCAACCCGGTCGCGCTCGCTGTCATGTTCTGCGGGAAGAACATCAGTGAACTCTGCCAGATGAGTGTGAAGGAAGAACTCGCTTTCTTCCGTGCCCTCAAGCTCGACCCCCGGGATGAGGCGATCGCGCACGACGCGATCCGGGAAATCGTTTCCCGGCTTGAGTTCCTCGATCAGGTGGGGCTTGGCTACCTGACGCTCGACCGCGCGGCACCGACTCTTTCTGGCGGTGAGACACAGCGTATCCGGCTTGCCTCGCAGCTCGGCTCCAACCTCCTCGGTGTCTGCTACGTGCTGGACGAACCGACAATCGGCCTGCACCCGAAAGATAACGGCATTCTGCTGAACGCCATGGATCATCTGTCGAAGAAAGGCAACACGCTTCTCGTCGTGGAGCATGACGAAGACACGATCCGCCGCGCGGACCACGTGATTGATATCGGCCCCGGCGCCGGAAGCGAAGGCGGGCGCCTCGTCGCGGAGGGCTCGGTCGAGGACATTATGAAGTGCAAGGACTCCGTTACAGGCCGGTTCCTTGCCTCTCCCGAAATCCATAACGGCATTCCGCACCGCCCGGTACGCTCCGGGAAGACGCCCACGATTTCTGTGCTCGGCGCCTCGCTCCACAACCTCCGGATCCCGAAGGTGGAGTTCCCGCTGAACCGGCTGACGGTCGTCACCGGTGTATCCGGTTCCGGCAAATCCAGTCTCTGCCGTGATCTGCTGCTTCGGAACCTCCAGGACGCACTGCGGGCAAAAGACACCGCTCCAGTCTGGACCGGGTGCCGTGAAATCACAGGCTGGGAAGCCGTGAGCCGGGTGCTGGAAGTGGATCAGACCCCGATCGGAAAGACACCCCGCTCCTGCCCGGCGACCTATGTCGGCATCTGGGACGGGATCCGGAAGATCATGGCTGAGGCGAGTCTCGCGAAAGAGCGCGGCTACACCGCTAGCCGCTTCTCCTTCAATACCAAGGGCGGCCGCTGCGAAACCTGTCTCGGTCAGGGACTGCGGACGATTGAAATGAATTTCCTTCCGGAAGTGAAGGTGCTCTGCGAAAGCTGCGGCGGCAAACGTTTCAACCCGCAGACGCTTGAAGTGAAATGGAAAGGAAAGAGCGCGGGCGACATCCTTCAGATGCAGGTCCGCGAGGCGGTGGAGTTCTTCGCGTCAACGCCCTCTATCCAGCGGCCGCTGAAGCTGCTTGAAGAGGTGGGGCTCGGCTACCTCACGCTCGGACAGCCCTCCCCCACGCTTTCGGGCGGTGAGGCGCAGCGCCTGAAGCTCGTCACGGAACTCTCCAAGGTGAAGGACACGGAGTACGTGTCTGAGGATGAAAGCACCACCGGTACGCTCTACGTTCTTGATGAACCGACGGTCGGTCTTCATATGGCGGATATCCAGAAGCTCATCAATGTGCTCCATAAGCTCACGGACTCCGGGAACACCGTGGTCGTGATCGAGCATAACCTCGACGTGATGTCAGAGGCGGACTGGATCATCGATATCGGTCCTGAAGGCGGAACGGCAGGCGGCAAGGTGGTCGCCGCGGGAGCACCGCTTGATGTCGCGGAAAAGGGCACCGCAACGGGTGACGCCCTGAAGGAGTTCTTTGGGACACATAAAAAAGAGGCGGCCGCGTAAAGCAGCCACCCCCTGATCCGTTTCCGCCTGCCGGTCAGGCGGAGGCAGGCTTCGCCGCGGAACCTCCCGCGGCTTTTTCTTTTTCCTTCTCGGCTTTCAGGCGATCCGCTTCTTTCTGATCCTCGAGGAACGTGAGAAGCCGGGCCATATCCTCGATCGAGATCTTCTGCGTCTGATTGCTGCGGAGACGCACATCGAGCTGCGGGAAAGGCACCTCGATCCCTTCCTCATCGAAACGCTTCAGCACGTTAATCAGCACCTGCGTGCGGAGGCCCACCGTGCCGTCGCCGACATTCGGCACCCAGACACCGGCTTCGAGGTCAATCGCGCTGTCGTCCAGCTTCGTGATACCGGTCCAGCCCTTGCGGTTCTTGATCACGCGATCCGGCTTATTCGCTTCCTCATTCAGGATCTGCAGCGCCTTGTTGAGGTCAGTGCCGTAGGCCACCGACACCCGGATCATGGCGATACAGACGTTATCCGTGTGGTAGTAATTCTTCACTGAGCTCGTCACAAACGTTTCATTCGGGACGATGTTCTCAATGCCATTCCAGTCACTCACCACGGTGTAGCGGGTGTTGATTTCGGTGACGATACCCTGGAATCCGCCGATTTCAACGAAGTCACCGATCTTAATCGAGTGATCAAGAAGAATGATGAAGCCTGAAATGTAGTTGCTCGCGATTTTCTGCAGACCAAAGCCGATACCAACGCCGAGAGCGCCGCCGAAGACCGAGAGCACCGTGAGATCGATACCGACAGAACTCATCGCGATCAGGATCGCGCAGACCATCAGAATCCAGCGGGCAATTCGCGAGAACACCACCTGCAGATTCGGAGCGAGTCCTTTCGTACGTTTCAGCACGCCTTCAAGAACATTCGCGATCCAGTTCGCGACACCGAGCGTAAGAAGCGCAGAGACGAGCCCCGAGAAGAGTGTCCAGAGCGTGAGATTCTGAGTTCCGACCGGAATCGACTGCTCACGCATGAACTTCACGATGGTCGGCAGAATACCCGCAAATTCGAGGACAACCAGAATCCAGAACACCCAGGAAACGACGGTGGCAAGACCATGCGTCACCACCTTGTCGCCCAGCATACCTCGCAGGATGTAGAGCATGATCCGGAGGAACGCGAAGGCATAAAGCACCATGTAGCCGAGTTCGGCAAACACGAGCACTTTGTGGTCCGGGAGGATATCCACCTCGCGGAGCGTCCAGTCAAGCATCCAGAGGAAAGAGGCGCCGATGAGCGAGAAGGACAGGTGAGACGCAATATCGATCGCGTAGGTCTTCACGCGGTCCCGCAACCGGTCAGAACCGGGAGGCGGCAGCAGCTTCTGCAGCCTCGCGTTGAAGCGTCGGGAAATAAAGAGCGACAGCAGTACCGCAACGGCAAACGCCGCAATCTGCCAGATATAGTCTGCGGTCCACCCTCCCTGGAGAACCTGCACAATCTGGTGAAATATCGCCTCTGTTTCGCCGATCTTCGAGATCGAGGAAGCTACCGTCATTCAGTCAATCCTTGTCGTTATAGGTTTAAAAAATCAATTGCCGGGGCATCACCGCCGTTCGACCTTCGCGATCGCCACGGCTGCGAGTATGAGTGTCACCAATATTGGTGTTATGGCCGCCATAATCGGCGGGAACGTACTCAGGATACCAATATAAGAGAACAGATTGTTCAGCGCGTAGAACGCGATACCGATCATGACGCCCACAAAAATCTTGAGCGACACGCCGCCGGACCGGGTGCTCAGGTACGCGAACGGCATCGAGAGCGCGAGCATCACGAGAATCGAGAGCGGATAGAAGACCTTCTTCCAGAAGGCGACCTCATAGCGGCTTGTGTCCTCGTGGTTCTGCTTCAGGTGATGCAGATAGGAACCGAGATCGAGAATCGGCATATGGTCCGGATCCGCCACGATCACGGAAAGAATCCTCGGAGCGAGCGTCGTGCTGAGCACCATGCTCGGCTCCGTATGCCGGACGACCGGCTTCGGGATCGCCCGGGGATCTGCGCCAAGAAGCGACGGAAAATCAGTCACCACAGCGTTCTTCAGCACCCAGCCCTTTCCTTCCTGATAAGTGCCCGAGGGAGCCTCAATCATCCGATGAAGCTCGTTTCCAGTCGTGAATTCGTACACCCGCCAGCCGTTTGCTTCCTGCGCGGCTCCCGACTTAAGGCTCTGCACATTCACGTAACGGGACAGCACGAGTTTCTTTGATCCGTCGTAGACCTGGTCACGGGCCCAGACGCCGGAGTCATACCCCGACGCGGTAAGCGGCCGGCTGTAGATTTTCATCTGGACTTCCTGGCGGAGAGCGTCGCTCTCCGGCGCCACAAATTCGCCAAGCAGATACGTGAAGCCAACCAGAATCAGACCAGGCACCATGAGCGAACGCGTAAGCGAAAGCGGGCTCAGGCCGGCCACACGGAGAATCGTGAATTCGGAGTTTGCGGCCCAGCGGCTCATCGTGTAAACCGCGCCGAGCAGCACGCCGATCGGCATCACCTCGTAGAGGTGCGACGGAATGGAGAACCCGGTAATCGCCAGAGCCTGCAACATGCCGTATCTCGACCCGATCTTATCCACCTGGTTCACAAGGTCGAAGAAGAGGAAAAGACCGATCAGCGCCATCAGCACAAGACTCGTCGCCAGGATGATCTGAGAGGTCAGATGTCGTGTAATAACCCGCATAATTTTTTCCTCACTCCATCCGATCGCGCCAGTAGCCGATAGTCAGTTCCCGCGGAAGCCAGCGCTGAAGCCAGATTCTCCGCACGAACAGCAGGGCGGTGAGAAGCAGCATGGAACCGTGAAGCGCTATCAGGCCTGACCACCAGTGCCACCGGCCCTCCGAAATCCAGCTCTCCATGATGTTGATGAAGTTCAGGTAGAGAATAAAAACGAGAACCGCCACCACCACGTTGAGAGACTTGCCGGCTCTCGGGTTCGTGAATGACAGAGGAATGGCAAAAAGCACCAGGTTGAGCGCCATCAGCGGCCACGAGAGCCGCCAGAAGAACTGACCCAGATTCTTCGGATTCGGATCATTCAGGAGATAGCTGGTCGGAAGCGAGTGCACTTTGTCAGGCGACAGAATCTGGTCCGGCTTGATATCCAGTCGGATTCCATAAGTCCCGAACCCCGTTACCCGATAGGACTTGGCGTCCGGGGCGATTTCGTACCGCTTCCCATCCGTCAGCTCAACGTAACGGTCGCCTTCCTTATTGATGCGGAGACGGCCTTCGGTCGACGACACAACGGTCGCTTTCCCGTTCCGATTCAGTTCAGAAACAAAGATGCCTTTGACGTTCTGCGTGTCCTCGCTCACCTGCTGAATGAAGAACACACGGCGGCCGGAACTCGATTCGATGAACTTCCCGGAGGCAATACGGCTCGTGTCATCACGCTGGGAAAACTGCGCCTTGCTCACATCCATCTGACCGCGGGCCCAGGGCGTGATCGCCAGTGCCACCACGGCGGTAAGCAGCACCACGGGAAGCGAAAAACGGAGCACCGGACGGATCCAGGAGAGGAGCGACAGACCGCCTGACGAGAACCAGACAATCATCTCGTTCTGCTGCCAGCTGCGGATCAGCGCCATCAGAATCGCAAGGAAAAGCGACAGAGCGAGCAGCGGCGCCAAGGTTGTGAGTGACGTGTAAAGCACCATCTGGAGGATGGCCCCGGCGTCAGACTTACCGACCGCCACCTGGCTCATCACCCGCACGATGCCCACCGTAAGAACGATAGAAAACAGCACGGTGAACACACCGCCAGCTGTATTCATGAATTCTGAGATGAGCGAGCGCCTGAAAATCATAAAAATGGATCCCAAAGCTCCCCTGCAGATGGGGAGAAAAGCGGCCATGAAAAGACAAACTTACATTTTACGGCATGAAGGAGGAATCTTTGCGGAAAGGGCTTTCCCCTTCAAAATTTCTTGCAACAGATTCTTACTAAGTTCTACTAAAATAGGGCAATTCACCGAGTGGATCTTACCCCTCAAATCCAGAAGCCCATAAAAGCAATAAGAGCAACCTTCCACGGTGGATCCCTTTCCTGTTTATCTACTTTCGGAAAATGAAAAAATCTGACTTCGGTGTTATCGCCGTCCTCTACCTAATAGGAATTGCGTTCCTGGTCATGACACTTGAACTTCCCAAAGGTGCCATGCGCTACCCGCTTTTCCTCACGGTCGTCTTTCTGGCTCTGGTTTCGATTTATCTGATTCAGCAGGTCCTTCACTACATCAAGACCCGCAAAATCGTTGATGACCTGAAGCAGAAATTCCAGGACTTTCAGGCTGTGCAGTTTTTCGGTGTCTGCGCGTTCTGTGTTATCTACCTCATCCTGATTCAGAAGCTCGGCTACTACCTCTCCAGCATGCTCTTTATGCTGGGCTGCATGCTGTTCCTCCGCGTGAAGCCTCTTTTCGTGGTCCTCTCCACCGCGATTCTGATGGGCATCATCTATGGTGTCTTTACCGTCTTCCTCAAAGTCCCGCACCCCGTGGGACTTATTTTTGGCTAGGCCCCGCGGAGAATAACCAATGCAAGAAACTCTGAGTCTCATGGGGCTTGGCTTCGCCAACGCGGTCACCCCGATCAATCTTCTCATCATGTTCCTGTCGACCGCCATGGGTATCACCATTGGCTGTCTGCCGGGACTCTCCGCCGCCATGGGCGTCGCGCTGCTCCTTCCGATCACGTTCGGTATGGATCCGGCCTCCGGCCTTATCACGCTCGGCGGCATCTACTGCGGCGCTATTTTCGGCGGCTCAATCAGCGCCATTCTGATTCACACGCCTGGCACGCCGGCCTCTGCCGCAACGGCTATTGAAGGCTACGAGCTGACGAAGAAGGGACAGGCCGCGAAGGCTCTGACCGTCGCCTGTGTGGCTTCCTTCATCGGCGGCCTTCTCTCCTGCATCTCGCTCTACTTCTTCTCACCGCTTCTCGCGCAGCTCGCGCTGCAGTTCAAGAGCCCTGAATACTTCTGGCTTTCGCTCTTCGGCCTCACGATCATTGCCGGTGTCTCGAACAAGTCGCTCCTGAAGGGTCTGATCTCCGGCGTCCTCGGTCTGCTGATCTCCACGATTGGCATGGACCCGATGGAAGGTGTCGAGCGCTTCATGTTTGATCAGAGCGAACTCTATAACGGCATCAATGTGACCTGTGCCCTGATCGGCCTCTTCTCGATGTCACAGGTGCTGGTGCTTGCGGAAGGCAAGATCAAGGAGCGCGGACGTCTTCCGCAGAAGATCGGCCGCTTTGGTCTCTCCAAAGCTGAAATGAAGCAGATCGCTCCGACCACGATCCGTTCCTGGATCATCGGCAATATCGTCGGCATTCTGCCGGGCGCGGGCGCTACGATCGCGAGCTTCATTGGTTACAACGAAGCGCGTCAGTTCTCGAAGCATAAGGAAGATTTCGGTCACGGCTCCATTGAAGGCGTTGCG
>ERZ780139.2454-NODE-2454-length-13823-cov-3.108440_pt1 | contig 13823 bp, 9 predicted proteins | sample MGYA00511476_ERZ780139 | MGnify/ENA primary metagenome ERZ780139 (study PRJEB29588, sample SAMEA2158190) | human gut metagenome | biome: human gut; feature: human-associated habitat; material: faeces | place: Denmark | collected 2008/2010 ... | reverse complement strand
CCCACATAGAACCGTAAGGATTGTATTGATAAAATAAATGATAAACACCATCTTTATATACCATACCGTTCGGATCATTCATCCAGCCATATTGAGGAGTGAAGTGATAAAGCGGACGGAAACTCTCGCGATTGGATGTATCAAACTCATTGGAAAGTTTCATTTCATCCCAACAAATAGCCGTATCGGGTATCAACTGGAAGTTGAAAGAAAGTGATTTATTATCAAATCCGGAGAGATCTACCGGAACAAAATAGTCCACCTTATTTATAGCCAGACGAACATTCATATTGCGCACTATCGGCTATCATATATAGCTTTGCTTCCGGAGCAGCCTCTTCCACGGGAAGCAACAGAAATTTCTTCTGGTTCTCAATCTGGACAATGCTCTGTCCGTCACCTAAATGTTTAATCACAAAAGGAGGATTAATAGCCTGACACGAAAAGACAGACCAGATTGTACCTATTATAAAGGTAAGGGTCCATCGCACAGTCAACAAATTGTTTTTTAAATTCATGATGTTTTTGGGTATTACATTTAATTAATAATGAGTTGCTCGGGAAAGCACTTTGCAAAGGAAGCGAATAAAACAGAAATAGCCTGCCATTTATGTTTCATAAGCTGGCAAATATGATACCTGCCCTTTATTTTGTTACAAATATACCAGCTTATGAAACATAAATTACAGCATATTTTCACTTAATTCCCTTTCTTTGCAACATCAAAACATCACTCGGGAAAGCATGTTTTGAGAGGTAATCCACAGCGATTACAAAATGAAAAGCATATTAATTAAAATCTAAAAACATGGAAGGCATAAAAAGATCACTTCTATTTGCACTCTTTCTTATAATGTGTACACTAGTTCAGGGCCAACGCCTGACGGTACAAGGAAAAGTGGTTTCCAAGACTGACGGAGAATCCATTATCGGTGCAACTGTCATAGAAACCAACCAGACAAGTAACGGCACCATAACAGACATCGACGGTAACTTTACATTGTCTGTACCACAAGGCGCAGAACTCTCCATTTCGTATATCGGATTCAAGACTGTGAATGTGAAAGCTCAAGCTACACTGAATATCGTTCTGGAAGAAGAATCGGAATTGCTACAGGAAGTCGTAGTCACAGGTTATACTACTCAACGCAAGGCCGACCTGACCGGAGCCATCTCCGTAGTCAGCATAGACGAGATTGCCAAGCAAAACGAAAACAACCCGATCAAAGCATTACAGGGACGCGTCCCCGGTATGAACATCACAGCCGACGGTAATCCCAGTGGAAACGCCACTGTACGTATTCGCGGTGTCGGGACTTTGAATAATAACGATCCTCTTTATATTATTGACGGTGTGCCTACCAAATCGGGCATGCACGAACTGAACGGCAATGATATCGAATCTATCCAGGTATTGAAGGATGCGGCTTCTGCCTCTATCTATGGTTCACGCGCTGCAAACGGTGTCATCATCATCACTACGAAGAAAGGTAAAGAAGGACAGATAAAGATTAACTTCGATGCTTCTATCGCCGCTTCCATGTATACCAATAAGATGGAAGTACTGAATGCGGAAGAATATGGCCGTGCCATGTGGCAAGCTTACGTAAACGAAGGACAGGATCCCAACACCAACGCACTGGGTTATAAGTATAGCTGGGGATATGACGCAAACGGTTATCCTCAACTGAACAACATCAGCATGTCCAAGTATCTGGATTCCGCCAATACGGTTCCGGCTGCCGACACCGACTGGTTCGATGAAACAACCCGTACAGGTATTATCCAGCAGTACAATGTATCAGTAAGCAATGGTTCTGAAAAGGGGTCATCTTTCTTCTCCCTGGGCTATTATAAGAATATAGGTATCATCAAGGACAGTGACTTCGAACGTTTCTCTGCCCGCATAAATTCTGATTATAATCTGATTGGCAAATTCCTGACCATAGGAGAGCACTTCACACTGAACCGCACTTCGGAGGTGCAGGCACCGGGTGGATTCTTGCAAAATGTATTGCAATTCAATCCCTCATTGCCCGTTTACGACATCAATGGAGAATATGCAGGTCCGGTAGGCGGATATCCCGACCGTGAGAACCCGGTAGCGAGACTGGACCGTAACTCTGATAATCGCTATACTTACTGGCGTATGTTTGGTGATGCTTACATCAACCTCAACCCCTTCAAAGGATTCAATGTCCGCTCCACCTTCGGATTGGATTATGCACAGAAATCACAACGCATCTTCACCTACCCCATCACCGAAGGCAATGTGGCAAATGATAAGAATGCCGTAGAAGCCAAGCAGGAACACTGGACGAAATGGATGTGGAATGCCATCGCTACCTACAATCTGGAAATCGGCAAACATCGTGGAGACGCCATGGTGGGTATGGAGCTGAACCGTGAAGATGATATCAATTTTTCGGGTTATAAAGAAGATTATTCTATTCTGACACCCGACTATATGTGGCCGAATGCGGGTTCCGGTACGGCTCAGGCTTACGGTTCGGGCGAAGGCTATTCACTGGTTTCTTTCTTCGGAAAGCTGAATTATACATACGATGATAAATACCTACTCTCGATGACAGTACGCCGTGACGGTTCTTCACGTTTCGGTAAAAATAACCGCTATGCCACATTCCCTTCCTTCTCACTGGGATGGCGCTTGAACCGTGAAAAGTTCATGCAAAACCTCAGTTGGATTGACGATCTGAAAGTCCGCGGTTCATGGGGACAGACCGGTAACCAGGAAATCTCGAACATTGCCCGCTATACAATTTATGTTCCCAACTACGGTGTAACGGAATCAGGCGGTCAGAGCTATGGTACTTCCTACGACATTGCCGGAACCAATGGCGGCAGCATCCTTCAATCCGGATTCAAACGTAATCAGATCGGTAATGATAACATCAAATGGGAAACAACTACACAAACGAACCTCGGCCTCGATTTCTCACTGTTTAAACAATCTCTTTACGGTTCATTCGACTGGTTCTACAAAAAGACAACGGATATTCTGGTACAGATGGCAGGTATCGCCGCTATGGGCGAAGGAAGCAGTCAATGGATCAATGCGGGAGAAATGAAGAATGTGGGTGTTGAATTGAATCTCGGTTATCGCAATCAAACGAGATTCGGACTGAAATATGACCTGAATGCCAACATATCCACCTACCGGAATGAAATCACGAAGCTGCCAACTACAGTAGCAGCCAACGGCACTTTCGGTGGTAACGGTGTACAAAGCGTAATCGGTCACGCCAATGGTTCGCAGGTGGGTTATGTAGCTGACGGTATCTTCAAATCACAGGAAGAGATTGATAACCATGCCACTCAAGAAGGCGCCGGGATAGGCCGTATCCGCTGGCGTGACTTGGACGGTAACGGTATCATCAATGAGAAAGACCAGCAATGGATTTACAATCCGACTCCGGACTTCAGCTATGGTCTGAACATCTACCTTGAATACAAGAATTTTGACCTCACCATGTTCTGGCAAGGTGTTCAGGGAGTAGATGTTATCAGCGACCTGAAGAAGGAAACCGACCTTTGGAGTGGACTCAATATCGGTTTCCTGAACAAAGGTAAGCGAGTACTCGATGCATGGTCACCCACCAATCCGAACTCTACCATTCCTGCATTGTCACGCAGCGATACGAACAATGAGAAACGTGTTTCCACTTACTTTGTTGAGAATGGTTCGTTCCTGAAGTTACGCAATATACAGTTGGGATACAACGTTCCGAAAAACTTTGCCCAGAAGATGAAGATGGAGCGCCTGCGCTTCTACCTGAGCGCACAGAACGTATTCACCATCAAGAGTAAGGAGTTCACCGGAGTAGATCCTGAGAATGCCAACTATGGTTACCCCATCCCGATGAATATAACTTTCGGTATTAATGTAGGCTTTTAACAATAAAATCAGTTACTTATGAAAAAGTTAATATATACAGCAGTCTTAGGTCTTTCACTGATGTGCGGCAGTTGCACCGACTTTCTGGAAGATCAGCTCCCCCAGGGAACCATCAGCGACGAACAGCTGAAGAACCCGGCATACATCGACAATCTGGTAATCTCTGCTTATGCAGTATGGATTACTGCCGAAGATATCAATTCTTCCTTCTCCATGTGGAACTATGACGTACGTTCGGATGACGCTTACAAAGGCGGAAACGGTACGGAAGACGGTGATGTATTCCACTCACTGGACATCTCACAAGGTATCATGACTACGGCATGGAACATCAGCGATATGTGGCAGCGCCTCTACAACTGTATCTCACGCGTCAATACAGCTTTGCAACTATTGGAACAAGTGGATGAAAGTACTTATTCATTAAAGCAGCAGCGCATTGCCGAAATGAGATTCCTCCGTGCACATGGTCACTTCTTGCTGAAACGCCTGTACAAGAAGATCCCGTTTGCCAACGATGCCAACTTGTCACCGGAAGAATATAACTATCTCTCCAACACCACTTACAACAATGACGAAGGCTGGCAACAGATTGCAGATGACTTCCAGTTTGCTTATGATAACCTTCCCGTGAAGCAGGCAGACAAAGGTCGCCCCGCCAAAGCCGCAGCCGCCGCCTATCTGGCAAAGACTTATCTGTACAAAGCTTATCATCAGGATAATGCAGACAGCCATGAAGTGACAAGCCTCAGCACGGAAGACCTGGTGAAAGTAGTACAATACACAGACAATGCCATTATGGCGGCAGGCGGCTACGGGCTGGAATCAGATTTTCACAATAACTTCCGTCCGGAACCTCAATATGAAAATGGCGTGGAATCTTTGTGGGCCATGCAATACTCCATGAACGACGGTACCAACAACGGTAACTGCAACTGGTCTTATGGTCTGATCGTTCCCAACATTCCGGGAGTTACCGATGGTGGTTGCGACTTCTACAAACCGAGCCAGAATCTGGTAAATGCATTCAAAACAGATGCCAACGGACACCCGCTGCTGGATTCCTTTAACAACACCGATTACAATTCGCAATCCGATTATGCTGACCCACGCCTCTTCCTGACGGTAGGTATGCCGGGATTCCCTTATGAATTCAATAAGAACTACATGATGGACCAGTCGACTACCTGGAGCCGCAGCAACGGACTTTACGGATATTACGTGACCTTGAAGCAGAATGTGGATCCGGATGGCGATTACCTGATAAAGGGTGCCTGGTGGGGTTCTCCGATGAACCGCATCGTACTGCGCTACTCGGATGTATTGTTGATGCGTGCCGAAGCACTGATCCAACTGAACGACGGACGTATAGCTGAAGCTATCAGCCTGATTAACGAAGTACGTAACCGTGCTAAACAAAGCACAGCCATGATTGCCGACTACGAAATGGAATATGGCGTACGTTTCAACATTCAGCCTTATACGGGAAGCTACTCACAAGCAGATGCCTTGAAATTGTTGAAGTTTGAACGTCGTGTAGAGCTGGCTCTGGAATCAGAGCGCTTCTTTGACCTGGTAAGATGGGGCGAAGCTGCCGAAGTACTGAATAAGTTCTATGCCGAGGAAGCTGCCGACTGCACCATCTACACGAATGCCTCGTTCACTAAGAATAAAAATGAATATCTGCCTATCCCGTTTGCACAGATGAGTGCCAGCAACGGAAACTATACGCAGAATTGTGGTAACTGGTAACCTTATAAAAAAGAAGAACATTATGAAATCAATACTGAATAAACTAAATCTGCTTGTACTGGGAACTGTCCTGTTGTTAACATTCCCGGGATGTAGCGATGATAATACTTCCGACCTGAAACTGGACGGAGACACATGGCTCACCGCCCTTGAACTGAATGATACCTATACGGGGGTGATAGACCGGACCAATAAGACCGTAACTGTGGCAGTGCCCGAAATATACGACACTGACGCAATGAAAGTTACCGGTATCGAAGTATCCGAAGGTGCCGAGGCCTCTGTTAAGGCAGGCGATGTACTGAACTTCTCATTCCCCCAAGTGATAAAAGTGACTAACGGAAACGTATTCCTGGACTACACCGTCAACATCAAGCATGATGAAGCGCGGATACTCTCCTTCAAACTGAATGACGCTTATGCCGGAGTTATCGACCAGACTAAACGTACCATCACCGTACGTGTGCCGAGTTCAGTCAATATCAAAAACATGGTTCCGCTCATTACAACTTCGGCAGGAGCCACCGTAATGCCGGCATCCGGCCAGGCTATTGACTTCAGCAATCCTGTAGAATTCACCGTTTCATATAACACCGCATCTGCCGTTTATACGGTAACGGTTATCCCGACCGATGCACCGAGTGCCGTATATGTGGGTCTGGCAGCTACACTGAACGAACTGAATCCGGAAGAAAAGGAAGCGGCAACCTGGATGCTGAACAATATTGCCAATTCGCAGTATATCTCATTCGAAGATGTGCAAGCAGGAAGAGTAGACCTGAGCGAATGTGAAATCATGTGGTGGCATCTGCATATAGACGGCGGCATCGACAACATGGATAAGTTTGAAAAGGCAGCGCCTGCGGCAATCAACGCATTGGTGAAGATGAAAGACCTTTATAACAATGGCATGAACCTGCTGCTTACCCGCTATGCTACTTATTATGCCGCCAAACTGGGTGCTACTCTGGACGGCAACAACCCGAACAACTGTTGGGGACAATCGGAAGAATCCGGTGAAATAGTGGGTGGTGCATGGAACTTCTTTATCCAGGGACACGAGTCGCACGCCCTCTACCAGAACCTGGTGATGAACAGCGGTGAAACAGATAAGGTCTATACCTTCGATACCGGTTACCGAACCACCAACAGTACGGCACAATGGCACATCGGTTCCGACTGGGGCGGCTATGCTACGAATGAAGTATGGCGTACCAATCATGGCGGTGTTGACCTGGGTTATGGTGGCGATGGTGCTATCGTGGCATGGGAATATCTGCCTAAAGACTCTCGCGGAGGTATCGTATGTATCGGCTCAGGATGTTACGACTGGTATGCTTACGGCATAGATGCTTCAGCAGACAAGTATCATGGCAATGTGGCCAAACTGACAGAGAATGCAATCGACTATTTAACGGGTAAATAAAACTAATATATGAAAACAATGATATATTCACTCACACTGGCTGCTCTGATGATCACTTCTTTCAGCAGCTGTAGCGATGACAATGATCCGGTTTTAACTCAGAAAGACTGGGACGGAACCACCACTTATTTTGCTTCGGCAGATGCCATGAAGTTCGATACATACTACAAGCCATCTGTTGGTTATGTAGGCGATCCGATGCCTTTCTATGATCCGCAGGCAAAAGATTTCAAGATTATGTATCTACAGGAATACCGTCCGAACCAAGCAGGCACTTACCACCCGATATGGGCGGTAAGTACTCAGGACGCCGCTTCATACACATCTATGGGTGAACTGATTTCTTGCGGAGGATTGTCGGAGCAGGATGCCGCTATCGGAACGGGTAGTACTATTTATAATCCTTCGGATAAATTGTACTATACCTTCTACACAGGTAACAAATATCAGCCTACTTCTTCCGAGAACGGTCAGGTAGTGATGTATGCCACCTCACCCGACTTCAAGACCTGGACCAAGAATCGCACTTTTTATCTGAAGGGTGACACTGACGGGTACAGCAAGAATGATTTCCGCGACCCCTTCGTTTTTGAAGGTGAAGATGGAAAATACCACATGCTTGTTTCCACTACTAAAAGCGGCAAAGGTGTACTGGCCGAATATACTTCTACAGATATGAAGACTTGGGAACATGCAGGTGTATTCATGACCATGATGTGGGATCGCTTTTATGAATGTCCCGATGTCTTCAAGATGGGAGACTGGTGGTATCTGGTCTACTCGGAGATGCATGCAGCCGTACGCAAAGTTCAATATTTCAAGGGACGTACACTGGAAGAACTGAAAGCAACCACCGCCAACGATGCCGGTATCTGGCCCGACAACCACGAAGGTTTCCTTGACTCACGTGGCTTCTATGCAGGCAAGACGGCTTCGGACGGAACTAACCGCTACATCTGGGGATGGTGCCCCACCCGCTCGGGCAATGACAATACTGCCGTAGGAGCTTCTCCGAACGAACCGGAATGGGCAGGAAGCCTGGTTGCACACAAAGTAGTTCAGCATGCAGATGGCACTTTGACTTTAGGCTTAGTAGAAGGTATCAGCCAGAAATATGCCACCGCCTCTACTGTAAAAGTGATGGAAAAGAGTAGCGGAGTATCAGAAAGCAACGGTAACTATACTCTGACGGATAATGCTTATATCCTATTCAATCGCTTAAATGTAAACAACAAGATTTCGTTTACCGTAAAGACGGCAGGCGATGCAGATAGATTCGGTATCTCTCTGGTACGCGGTACGGACTCCAAAAAGTATTATACCATTGTAGTGAATCCGGAAGACAACAATAACAAGCGAAAGATAAACTTCGAAGAAGAAGGTGAAGAAGGTAAAGGATTCATCGACGGAATAGACGGGTATCTGTTCGACAGACCTGCTGATAATACTTATCATGTAACTATCTGTACGGACAACTCTGTCTGCGTGGTTTATATCAATGATAATGTGGCTTATACAAACCGCATATATGGTATGCAGAAGAATCCATGGTCTATTAATAGTTATTCGGGAACGGTGGAAGTCAGCGCTGTGAAGGTTAGCTATTACTGAGTTAATTCACCACAGAGTAACACTGAGTTTCACAGAGTTCTATAAGAGTTTCACATACCACGTAACCATCTGTGTGACAACGCACTTGGTGTTCCATCACGATCAGTCGTAATGAAACACGAGTTCAGTCCTAGTGGGAGGTACCTTCAGTCCTAGTGGGAAGTGCCTTCAGTCCTAGTGGGAAATACCCTCAGTTTAATATAGTGAACGAATCATTGAATTGTTCATATCAGACTTACTAAAGTTTGTAGGCCAACAAAGATTAAGAATAAAAAAACGCATTGCCAGATAATGATTGCCACTTTATAGCAATCATTATTTAGCAATGCGTTTACAATATTTTGATTAATCACTGAAAGTCATACTTCGCCGCACATGCATAACCTTCTTCATACAAATCAGTCAATTTCCTGATATCCCGTTCGATACGGTCGACTGTTACAGGTTTCTGCGGACGGATTACAGTAATCTCTCCTGCCGCTTCCATACGTTCCACCATTTCCAACTGCTCGTTGTACACACGGCAACGACGGCTTAAAGCCTCACGCACTTTCGGGTATTTACGGTACAGGAAAGAAGGTATATGTATGTCCTTTGCTTCTTTACGATAACCATGATTACGGGTAAGCACTACCACATTATAGGTAAATCCCTCACTCCTGGCACGCATCAGCGGAATACTGTCGACAATACCTCCGTCAAGCATCGGCTCATTATCCACATAAGCAATAGGGCAGACAAAAGGCAGGCTGCTTGAAGCACGCACAATGTCAATCACACGATGCTTGTCCCGTTTCTCCTCAAAATAGTTAGCCTCACCCGTCACACAATTTGTAGTCACCATTTCATAGCGCTCCGGACAAGAGAAATACGCTTCATAATCATAAGGAAGAATGTGTTCGGGAAATTCCTGGAACAGCAGATCGAAGTCCATAATATTACGTTTCTTCAACAAATATTTCAACCCGATATACTGATATTTCTCCAGTAAGTCAATGTTACTGTACTTGGCACGTCCGCGCTGGCCGGACATATAAGAAAGTCCATTACATGCTCCGGCACTGACTCCGATAGTATAGGGGAAGCGGATGCCACGGTCCATAAAGCTGTCCAGCACGCCACAAGTGAAGACACCACGCATGCCGCCGCCTTCAAGAACCAATCCTGTCTGGGGTTTGATATGTATCTTTTTCTCCATAATTATCTGATAAAACGCTCCAAAGATAGCTTTTGTTTCCGAAATCTCCCTATCTTTGTGCCAGTAACAATCATTTAATATCAATTTAATTATGATGAAAAAGTCAATACTTATTGCCACTTTAGGCTTATTGAGTTTCAATGTGTCAGCACAGGACACTCCGAAAGCGGAAGAAGGCTTCATCTTCACAACCGTTAAAGAAAACCCGATTACTTCCGTTAAAAACCAAAACCGTTCCAGCACATGCTGGAGTTTTTCGGCTCTTGGTTTCCTTGAAAGCGAATTGCTGCGTATGGGCAAAGGCGAATATGATTTATCAGAAATGTTTGTGGTGCACCACACCATGATGGACCGCGGCGTGAACTACGTACGCTATCACGGTGACAGTTCTTTCTCACCCGGTGGAAGCTTCTACGACATCATGTTCTGCCTGAGAAACTACGGTCTTGTTCCGCAGGAAGCTATGCCGGGCATCATGTACGGTGACACATTGCCGGTACACAACGAGTTGGATGCCGTGGCCGGTGCTTACGTAAACGCTATTGCCAAAGGCAAACTGACCAAACTGACTCCGGTATGGAAGAAAGGCCTTTGCTCTATCTATGATACTTACCTCGGCAAGTGTCCCGAAAACTTCACTTACAAAGGAAAAGAATATACTCCGAAGACATTTGCCGAATCCCTCGGAATCAATCCGGACGATTACATATCTCTGACTTCATTTACCCACCATCCATTCTACACTCAGATGAACATCGAAATTCAGGACAACTGGCGCAACGGCCTTTCTTATAACCTGCCTTTGATGGAATTCATGTCTGTTATCGACAATGCCGTTAACAACGGTTACACTGTAGCTTGGGGTAGCGACGTCAGCGAAAGCGGTTTCACTCGTGACGGTATAGCCGTTATGCCCGATGCGGATCGTGGTGCCGAACTCACCGGTTCTGACATGGCACGCTGGACAGGTCTTACTGCCGCCGACAAACGCAAAGAACTGACTTCCCGTCCATTACCGGAAATCACCGTAACTCAGGAAATGCGCCAAACAGCATTCGACAATTGGGAAACTACTGATGACCACGGTATGCTTATCTACGGTATAGCCAAAGACCAGAACGGTAAGGAATACTACATGGTAAAGAACTCCTGGGGTACCAACAACAAATACAAAGGTACTTGGTATGCTTCTAAACCTTTCGTTGCTTACAAAACTATCAATATCCTGGTACACAAAGATGCAGTGCCCAAAGCATTGCTGAAGAAGCTGGGAGTTAAATAAGTGATTAGTGGTGAGTGATTAGTGCTGTGCTGTCATTGCCGCATGGTACTAATCACTTATCACTCACTACTAATCACTATTTCATCATCCTACTGTTAATATATTCCGTAAACTGATCCTTATAATTCTCTCCTACCGGAATATAGGTCTCTCCAAAAACGATGCGCAGGCGAGAAACTTCCGTTATCTTTTTCAAATTGACAATATAAGAACGATGTACCCGCATAAACTGAGAGGGGGGCAAAGTTTCTTCCAGACGCTTCATGCTGAGTAAAGGCATAATGGGCTTAGCCTCTCCTTCTACAAAGATACGTACGTATTCGCTCATTCCCTCAATATATTTAATATCTGCCAAGTTGATACGCGTAACGCGATAATCACTCTTCACAAACAGAGTACCGTCATTGAAAGAAAGTTCGGACGGAGTTGACGGTGGAGCAACTGTTCCATGACCTTTGGTGCGGAATTCCCACCATTTATACGCTTTGTCCACCGCCTTCAGGAAGTCTTGAAAGCCAAACGGTTTCAGCAGATAATCCAGTGCATCTACTTTGAAACCTTCGACGGCATACTCCGAATAAGCTGTTGTGAAGATAACCAACGGCTTTTCCGTCAGGGAACGCACAAAGTCCATCCCATTCAGGTCGGGCATATTGATATCAACAAACATCAGATCAATCTTCTGTGCGGAAAGAACACTCATAGCATCGAAAGCGTCTTGGCAGGAAGCTACAAGATTCAGAAAAGGTACACGGGAGATATATCCCGTCAGTTGGGTAAGAGCCAACGGCTCATCATCAATAGCTATACAATTTATCATAATATACCTCCATTCTGTATTAACTCACCGGCACAAGCAACTGCACATCAAAGCAATCGGCCGTATCATCAATAGATAGTTTATAACGCTCACCGAACAACAGACGCAAACGCTTACGGATATTATCAAGACCGATACCGTGGTGCTGATCTTCGGACCTATAATAATTACTGTTGGAACAAACGAAATGAATTTCCTCTCCCACCACCTGCAAACAGACTGATACGAATGAAGCATGCTGATAACTGACACCATGCTTAAAAGCATTCTCTACAAACGAAACGAACAATAGGGGTGGTACTTGTACTTCGCCCGTATCCGTAGGAAAAGACACATCTATCCGCACTTTATCCGTATAGCGGATGCGCATCAGCTCTATATAATGATTGAGGAACTGCAACTCCTTGGAAAGCGATATCAAGCGGTTATTCGATTCATAAAGCACATAGCGCATTAACCGTGAAAGTTCGACAATGGTTTGTTTGGCCTTCTCCGTATCAATATCCACCAATGCATGTATATTATTGAGAGTATTCATGAAGAAGTGCGGATTTATCTGGTATTTCAGATAATCCAACTCCGTCTGAAGATTGTTGTGCTCCAGTTCTTTCATAGCCTCCTGATCGCGTACTGACTTAAAAAACAGCTTAACAGCAATGTTGAAACTGAACATAAGCAAAGCTATCAGCATGCGCCCCAGAAAAGGACCACGAAACAGGGGCACAAAGAAAGGCATCTCTTCGAAAGGCGGACGTGGGAAGTCAGAATGCCGAGGATCAGGACGTCCCCCCCGTACAGATGGTATATCCGGCCCCGAAGGCTTACCGGGAGCATCATGCTCTCTCGGCCCGGGACCTTCCTTTCCCCGGTCGCGCATTCTCTGTTCTATTTGCTGCCGCTTCATGACAGGACGACTGGGAGACACCATATCCACTACCCAGAAAGTGAACGTAGATAATAATATGGCAACTACTACATACACTACCACTTTCTGCTTCAGGAAAAGGAAAGGAGCAAGCACACGATTATTCAATAAGAAAAGGAAAAAGAATGGCAACACATTGAGCCATAAAATAAAAACTCCTTTCCATCGCATCACTTCCACCTTACCCGATAAAAGTTCGAAGAAATTGCTTACCACCGGCACCATCAGTACGATAAGCCACACAGCAATGTAGATCATCATTTCCGGCAGGTAACGTTTATAGGTAGCACGGGCAAACACTTTCTTCATGGTTTGTTTCCTTTTTAGAGATGTCATGGCAAATATAGCCGACTTTCGATTAACTGACAAAAGAAATAGACGAGGAGGAGCTTTTCATCGGCAAAGTTCTCATTACCAATGCCAACCACCTCCGCCACCACCAGGACCTCCGGAAGATACGTTTCCTACCGAAGTCACCATACTGCTGGGCGTAAAAGTCGCTACCTGTGAACCTGTTGTATAGGTGCCACCAACAGTCAGTCCATAGAATTCAGTACCTCCGGTCACCGAACCGCCTGTATAAATCGTATAAGTGGTGCCCGATGCCAACTTCGAACTGCTGAACAACAATGTCATTTGCGAATAAGCACGGGGAATAGTGTAAGACATCACCTGATCAGAACCTTGAATACTCAAAAGCGTACCTTTACTACCCGAACCGCCATAGATAACCGTGCGTTGTGTACAAACGCTGGACGTGGGAGTACTAGTGCCGCCACCGATTCCCAAGATAGTTCCTCCTGTTATCTTAAAAGTATTCTGATCGCAGTCAAATCCTTCCTCGGGAGATGTAGTACCGATAGAGACAATCGTACCACCGGTAATAGTCAGGG
>ERZ780139.2448-NODE-2448-length-13854-cov-4.433365_pt1 | contig 13854 bp, 7 predicted proteins | sample MGYA00511476_ERZ780139 | MGnify/ENA primary metagenome ERZ780139 (study PRJEB29588, sample SAMEA2158190) | human gut metagenome | biome: human gut; feature: human-associated habitat; material: faeces | place: Denmark | collected 2008/2010 ... | reverse complement strand
GGAACAGGAAAATACGGTTTTGTTTATTATATCCTTAAAATCTTTCTGAAGAATGGAGAAAGCCTTTTCGCGAAGATCTTTCTTTATGTTCGGAAATTCGTCGGCGTTGAGTGTGGAAAGATAAACCTCGGACGAACCGTAGATTATTTTAAGTTTACGGTCGTCGCCGATCATAAGTTCCACCTGATCTTCGCCCTCGAGTTTTTTTGTGAATTCGGCGAAGAGTTTTCCCGGGATAACCGAAACTCCTTCTTCTATTGTATCCGATCTGATGGTTTTTTCGATCGCTATTTCCATATCCGTAGCCGCTAAGGTAAGTTCGTCGCCTTTGACGGTCATTTTGATTCCTTCCAGAACGGGATTAGTCGTTTTAACGCTGATTGCCTTAGATACCTTCATTACGGCGCTTGCAAGATCGCTTCCGTTTACCAAAACTTTCATAGAGAATTTCCTTTAGTGTATTTTTCTTATTTTATGTATTTCGTTCCAGCCGGCTTTCCGGCGTGTTTCGTTGATTGATTTAATTATTTTTCTTTTTAGTTTAACAGTATTAATAATAAGGCGCGGTGACTTTGTGGACAACAGAATTTTTATTTTCAAAAATTCTTATAACAAGCGGAATTTTGAAAATTGTATTCGGTTGAAAAAGCCGTGGATAACCCTTTTTCTCATGTTGATGAAAAGTTGAAACCGTTATTTTTTGTGGGTAACTTTTTTAGTAATCCGAAAAAATACCGCCGGCGGAAAGGCCGTTACTTAATATTAAACTGTATCTATTATATATAATAAACGAAAAAAAATCAACCGATTAGAGAACCATTTGACAGGAAAAATTTTTTATTTAAGGTATGCGTCTGGTGAAAGTATAATTATCGACAAAAAGTCGGTTTATATGTGGATAACTTATCGAGTTTACGAACAATATCGGGATTTAAGGCGGATAAAGGTGGATAAATGAGGATAAAACGAAAAATATCCGACGTTTAAGTTGACAACTATGTTGAATGATTGTAAAATGCGGTTATGAATAAGATTAAAGACGCGGAAATAAATTTAACCGCAAAGCAGGAAGAAAAACTTGAAAGATTCTGCAAAATTCTCAAAGAATATAACGAAAAATTCAATCTTACGTCCATAACCGACGACGAGGAAATTTACGAAAAACATTTTGCGGACAGTTTAAAAGGAGAAGAATTTTTCCCTTTGAACGCGAAAGTTATAGAGATAGGTTCGGGGGGAGGGTTTCCTTCCGTGCCGCTGAAAATAGCGAGAGAAGACCTTTATTTCACTCTTTTGGAAGCCACCGAAAAAAAATGCGGATATCTGCGAAACGTCGGCAAAGAGTTGAGTTTTGAGAATTTCAAAGTCGTTTGCGGCAGAGCCGAAGAGTTCGGTAAAAAGGCGGAATACAGAGAGAAGTTCGACGTCGCCACCGCGAGAGCCGTCGCAAGGCTTAACGTTCTTTGCGAATATTGTATGCCGTTCGTAAAAAAGGGCGGCTGTTTCGTTGCTTATAAAGGCGACGCGGAAGAGGAAATAAAAGAAGCGGAAAAAGCGGTGGAAATTCTCGGCGGAAAAATAATCGATGTCAAAGATTTTATTCTGTCCGAAAAATCGGGAAGAAGAAACGTGATCGTAATAAAAAAAGAGCGCGAAACTCCCGCGGAATATCCTCGGCTGAACGGAGCGATAAAAAAGAAACCGCTGTGAAAAACCGCCGGAAAAAGAAACTTTTAAAAACCGATAAATAACAAAACCGCCCGATAATCGACTTATAGGACGGTTTTTTAGTGTTGTTTTATTTAATGTCGGGTGTAATTTTTTAATAATAGATAATTTTTAAGCCTTTCTTTCCGGCTTTTTTTATGGTGTAATAAGTGCCTCCTTCCCTTCTTCCGTCGTGATAAGCAAGCAGAAGGGAAGAGTTATCCACAAGATAATCGTCGCGGATGAGCATACAGTTTTTAAAATAAGGCTTCTTCTCTTCGGCGATATAATCCGCGTTCGATAAACAGTCCGAATACAAAATTTTCTCTTCTTCGGAGTAGTTCGAAGTCTGATCCGAACAGGGAATAACCGCGCAGATTTTAACTTTTTTCCCCTCGTTTTTAAGTTCCGTCAGAACCGAAAAACATTCGAGGTCGAAGCCTTTAGCCATTCCGACGAGGAAAATTTCGTAGCCGTTTTCCGCAATCTGCCCGAGATAAATTTTCAGTTTTATTCTGTCGAAGTCTTTCGGGAGAATTCTGTGTCCCGTCACGGCGCACGTTTTGTTTATCGAAAACGGCGGAAGATTGCTTACTATCACGTTGCGTTCCTTTTATAAGTCGGAAAAATTTTATTATCCGGAAAGTTTTTATTATTTTATTATCTGGAGAGTTCCTTTATCGCTCTTTTGTAAATTTTAAACTGAAGTTTAAGGTTTTCGAGAGAAACGAACTCGTTCGGCTGGTGAATTCTGCAATCCTCGTCCGTTTCGGGGCCGAACGCCGCGCCGAATTTCAACGCTCTCGCGTAAGTTCCTCCGCCGATTGCTATCGGTTTTTCGTTTTTACCCGTTTCTTCGTTGTAGATTTTCAGAAGAGTTCTGACCAAAAATCCCTCTTTGTCGTTAAACAAAGGTTTCTGATGAGAGAGAATTTCCACCGGCGCGATGAGTTTAAGAGCCTCGACGAGTTGTTCGCCGTTTAAAAGAGAGGGATAACGGAAGTCAACCGAAACTTTTATTTCGTCGCCGTCAAGACTTATAACATCAGGACTCATCGTAAGATTGCCCGTTTCGTCTTTGAGTTGTTTAAGTCCCATTTTATCCTCAAAGAGATATTCTCTTATTTTTCCGTCGATAACTCCCGCGCCCTCGAGATATTTAACCATTTTTAATATGGCGTTTACGCCTTTGTCGGGCGTTGAGCCGTGAGCGGAAACACCTCTCGCAACGAGTTTTCCGTTTTCTTCCGTAACTTCGTATTGACTCATCAAATCGGGGTTTAAAGGCGCTATAGCCTCACATTTATCGCAAACAACGTTGATTCTTTCGCCGCCGCAGAGTTCTTTCAGTTCGTCGGAAAGAGATTTAAAAGTGAACTTCGCGTGCAAAATTCCCTTCTCGGCGTAGATAACGGGAAAGTCCCCGTCGGGCGAAAAACCGTAATCGGGAAAGCGGGAAACTTTTTCGAAATGATCGATGCACTTCCAGCCCGTTTCCTCGTTGCAACCGAGAATCAGCCTGATTTTTTTGTTCGGAACGTAACCTTCGTCTTTGAGTTCTTTCATACAGTAAAGGCAGACCATCGCCGGACCTTTGTCGTCGGTCGTTCCTCTGCCGTAAATTTTTCCGTCGGCTTCGGTGGCTTCGAACGGAGGATATTTCCAGGCGGTAAGATCGCCTGCCGGAACAACGTCCAGATGAACGAGTATCGCTATTTCGTCTTTTTCCGTTTTACCCTCGCCGAAAACAACTTCGCCGATATAGTTGTCGTAATTGATCGTTTCAAAACCGAACGAGCCGGCAAGATCGAGAAAATATTTCAGCGCGCCGAAAACGCCGTCGCCGAAAGGTTTGTTTTCCGTCGCTTCGCCCTGAACGGACGGGAAAGAAACGAGAGTTTTCAAACTCTCTTTCATTTTTTCAAAATTATCCATAGGGAAATCGCTCCTTATTATCCTAAGCGGAAATCTAAATTTAAAAATTTTAGAAATTCGCTTGATTTTATTATACACTTTTTTTTATTTATGGTAAAATAAAAACACGAAACTTTTTTGAAATAGAAAAGAAATTTTTCGGTCAGGCGGAATTTTATCGGCCGCGATCGCGGATTTAAACGAAAAAACAAAACAATGACCGGCAAGCAAGGAGAATTATGGAAAAGGTAAGAACGAGATTTGCTCCCAGTCCCACGGGGTTTATGCACCTCGGCGGACTTCGTACCGCGCTTTACGCGTATCTTTACGCAAAACACAACGGCGGCGATTTTATTTTAAGAATAGAAGACACCGACCAGCAGCGTTACGTCGAGGGGGCGGTCGAACTTATTTACAGTTCCCTTAAAGAATCGGGACTTATCTACGACGAAGGTCCCGACGTGGGCGGAAATTACGGTCCGTACGTTCAGAGCGAAAGAAAGGAAATTTATCATGAGTACGCGAAAAAACTCATCGAACTCGGCGGGGCGTACTATTGTTTCTGCTCGAAAGAAAGGCTCGAATCTCTCACCGACGAGAACGGAAACAGAAAATACGACAAACATTGCCTTAAACTTTCCAAGGAAGAAACAGAAAAAAAACTCGCCGCCGGCGAACCGTACGTTATCCGTCAGAACATCCCCACCGAGGGCGTCAGCGAATACGAAGATATGGTTTACGGCACGATAAGAGTCGATTACGCCGATCTCGAAGATAACATTCTGATAAAGAGCGACGGCATGCCGACTTATAACTTCGCGAACGTTATCGACGACCACCTTATGGGGATAACTCACGTTATCAGAGGAACGGAATATCTTTCGTCCACCCCGAAATATAATCTTATGTATGACGCGTTCGGGTGGGAAAGACCGAAATATATTCACCTGCCCACGATAATGAAGGACGCGACGAGAAAACTTTCCAAACGTTACGGCGACGCGAACTTCGACGATTTCGTCAAGAAAGGTTATCTGAAAGAGGCGATTATAAACTACGTAGCCCTTCTCGGCTGGTCGCCCAAGAGCAACGTCGAAAAAATGACGCTCCCCGAAATGGTGGAAATGTTCTCGCTCGACGGAATTTCCAAATCTCCTTCGATTTTCGACGAAATGAAACTCCGTTGGCTCAACGGCGAATATATCCGCGAACTTTCGGAGGACGAATTCTACGCTCACGCTCTTCCTTATCTCGAAAATTCCGCCGTCAACGGAAAATTCGACCTGAAAAAGATTGCGAAACTTCTTCACGGCAGAGTGGAAGTTCTCGGCGATATCCCCGAAAAAATAGACTGGCTCGTTTCTCTTCCCGATTACGATTTCGCGCTTTTCGACAATAAGAAAAACAAAACCGACAAGGACGTTGCTAAAAATCTTCTGCCCGAGATAAAAGAATGGCTCGAAGAGATAGACGATTTCTCGAACGACGTTCTGTTCTCCGCTCTCAGCGAAAAAGCGAAAGAAAAGGGCGTTAAGAGCGGCTCGGTGTTCTGGGTGATGAGAATCGCTATAACCGGCATGGCGGTAACGCCCGGCGGAGCGACGGAAATCGCCGAACTTCTTGGTAAAAACGAAACGCTCGCGCGTATTGAAAAATCGATAAAACGCCTTGCGGAATAACGGTAATAAACCGATATTTTAAAATGTATCGGATAACAAACACGCGGCTATAAGTTGATTAAACGAATATTTTAAAAAATAAAGCGACCTGGTTAAAGGTCGCTTTTTCAGTGTGAGGACAATAAAAATGCGGCGACCGTTTTTAACAAAAAACGGTCGCCGCATGCGCTGCAAAGTCAAATCAGATAAACGTCGCGCTTCTGAGTTCGTAAACAAGGAAGCCCGTGTTGAAAATGGACGGCTGAGCAATCATCACGGGAATGTGACGAGTGGAGTTGGAATCCGTTGCGCCTTCGTAACTCTGAGAATAGAACGCCCTCATAAAAGTCTGCCCCGTCGTACCGGAAGTTGAGAAATCCATGCGGACAACGTTGAACGAATAATCGTGATAAGGCGGCGTGCCGAGCATAACTTTTTTAAGCGAGCAGGTCGTCAGATAATCGTAAGAAGAGGAGTTTTTCTCTGTGGAAGCCCTGGTGTAAACCGAACCGGTTACGCTGTTAAGTTCGCCGGAGAGCGGCTCGATGGTTTTGAACGAGCAACTCATGTTCGCTTCGTGCTTGAAGTTTCTGAACAAAAGCAGCATAAGTTCCATGTCCATATAAGCGTTTTTATTGTATTTGCTTATCGTAATGTCCTTTTTCGCTCTTTCGCCGAATTGTTCGGGACTTTCGTCGCCTTCGAGAATTTCGATTTTTATCGCGGCGTCCTTTTCGGTGTAATCGATCGTGGAAACGTAGCGCGCGTTTTTAATCGAATAAGTCGAACCCGACGGATAAGGCACGGTGTTGCTCACTTTTTTCACGGACTTGATCGGTCTGAAACTCGTATTGTAACCCTCGAAAGTCGTTTCCGTTTCGGTAACGTCGGTAAAATCGCGGGATATTTCTTCGTTGCCCGAAATTTTATAAGTCCCGTAAACGGTGAGCGTCGTTTTATAAGTGAAAGTGCCGTCATCGTTAGATTTCAGAACGGTTTTGTAAGACGAGGAAACCGCTTTTCCTGTTTCGTCCGTGGCTTCTCTCGTTTTGAATTTGAGAATAGCGTTTGTCTGAGTTTTGTTCCAGAGTGCGTTTTCTTCAACGGAATACACGCCGTATTCGATAATTTCTTCTTTACCCGCAGGCGTTTCGTTGGATGTGTCCTTATTCCAGTAAGAGCCGTTGAACGCTATCGACGCGGTTTGACCGCACCCCGTAAACGCGAAAACGGCGAGCGCGCACGAAATTGTCGCAATAATTTTCTTTTTCATATTATCTCCGAATCGTTTTATTCTTGGTTGGCATTGATAATTAAATTTATTTTAACATAAACCGCCGAAAAAGAAAACAAAAAAGAAAAGAAAAACAAATTTTCACAATAAAGTTATAGAAAATGACCGCGGAATGTGGTATAATCCGAATATATACTTCCGCTCAGCCGCAGGATAGCCTGCCGATAAACGATTTTGCGTCGGCAACGTCGGCAAGCGGAATATCGGGGACAAACGAAAAATGATTTTACACGGAGTCAAAACTTATTATTCCGCGATAGACGCCGCCGCGGATCTGGTTGCGGGGCAAAGCCTTTCGCCGGACGAACGCACGGTGATTTTTTGCGAGGACAAACTCACGCTTTCGATGGAAAAAGCCATCGTGGAAAGGCTCGGCGGAACGTTCAACGTCGAGGTTTTAACGTTCGGCAGATACATCAAAAAAACGGGAACGGACAACAACGCGCTCACAAAAGAAAGCGCGGCTATCGTTGTGAAAAAAATTCTCGGTTCGATGAAAGGCGAACTGAAAACCCTTTCGCGGCTCGCTTCTTCGCCCGCGTTCGCGTTTGAAACGAGCGAACTCATCGCTCAGTTGAAGTCGGCGAAGGTTTCTCCCGACGAACTTCTCCGCGCAAGCGAGAACTGCCCCGAAAACAAAAAAGCGAAAATTTCGGATGTCGCCGCGGTTTTCGGCGCGTATGAGAACTTTTTGAAAGAAAGAGGTTTAACCGACCAGAGCGGAATTTTAGACGCCGCCCCCAAACTCATCGCCGCCGACGAAAAACTGAAAAAATCGCGCGTTATCGTCGCGGGGTATTCTTCGCTTACGCGTCAGATTTGCGACATAATAAAAACACTTGAAAAAACGGCGGTTCGGCTCGACGTTTTCGCCGTCCGCGGAGAGAACGAAAACCTTTACGGAAACGAGGTTTATAACTTCGTGAAGAAACTTCCGTCCGTCGTCATAACGGAAGAAAATCAGGATTTTTCGCCCGAGCAACTCGCCGTTTTAAACGGGCTTTTCGACCATAATCAATTCGCAAAAGCGGGGCTATATAGCGATAAAACGCATATTTTCGAAGCAAGAAACATAAGCGAAGAAATCGAGTTTATCGCAAAAAGAATAACCTATCTCGTCACGTTCAAAGGCTACAGATATTCCGATTTCTGCCTCGCCGCGGGCGATTTGCCGAAGTATTCTCTGCGGATAAAAAAGACGTTCGACGATTATAAAATCCCATACTTTTCGGACGAGAAACATTCTCTTTTTTCTCACCCTCTGGCAAGGCTCACTCTAAGCCTTCTGAAAGCCGCCGCGCGGGGCGGCGACGCAGACGAGATAAGGCGGATAATTCAGAATCCGCTTTTTATTCCCGACAAGGGCGTTGCCGATTCGTTTATCCGCGAAATGACGAAAAAAAGCGTCACGCCGCGGTATTTTCTCGACAGAAATTTCGCGGTTTCGGACGATATGATTATTTCTGCCAAGCGCGACGTTCTCGCGGATTTCATAACGAGATTCAGGCGAACCGACAAAGCGGGCGAGTACGTTAAACTTCTCGGAAGGTTTTACGAAAGGGCGTTCGTAACGGAAAACGCGGACAAAACCAAGGCCGACCTCATCGCGATAAACGCCGGGGAAGAAGCCGAGTTTTTAAGTTCCGCGCTGGAAAAAGTCATCGAAGTGGCGGAAAAAACGGGCGAAGTTCTCGGCGACGACGTAATTTCGATAACGGAATTTTCAAAACTGCTCGAGGCTGGTTACAAGGCGTGCGAAGTGGGGCTGATCCCGCAACTTCTCGATTGCGTTTACGTTGCCGAACTCAAAGATTGCAGATACAAGCAGTTCCGTTGCCTGTTCGCCGCGGGGCTTAACGGCGACGTTCCTTACGTAAAAAGCGACACGGCGCTTCTTCTCGACAGCGACATTTCCGATCTCGAGGACCTTTCGGTCGCGATAGAGCCGAAAATAACCGTCGTGAACAAACGCGAAAAAGAAGCCGCGGGGCTTGCTTTCGTTTCGTTTAAGGAAGATTTGTTCCTTTCTTACGCCAATCTTTCGCCCGACGGAAAACAGAACGTGAAGAGCGAAACGATAGATTATTTTCAGAGTATTTTCTGCGGCAAGGACGGAAAACCGCTCGCGGCGTTCAATTCTCTTTCTCTTCTCGCCGCCGCGGAGAGTTCTTCCGGCAAGCGTAAAGACGTTCTGGAACTGCTCGGTTATATGCGTCTGCGCCCCGCTTTTTTCTCGCTCGTAAAAGACGCGGACAACTTCAAAAACGGGGCTATAGATTCGTTATCGGCGGCTTCGGCGTTTTTGGGCGCGCTTAAAAACGGGGAAAACGGAGAAGAACTTTCTTACGCCGAAAGGCTTCTCGACAAGACGGACGGAAAGATTGTTTTCAGAAAAAACATTCCCGCGGAGAATTATTTTGCGAAAGGTAACGTTTCGGCGAGCAAGATCGAGTGTTATTATTCCTGCCCGTATAAATGTTTCGTTAAGTACGGGCTGGGCGCGGCGGACAAACTCACCGGCGACGTCCGTTCGCTCGATTTCGGTAACGTTCTGCACAACGTCGCCGAAAACTTCGTCCGCAGAATGGAAGAGACTATGACCGCCGAAGAAGCGGAACAACTCGCCGAAGAAGTGATAAAAACCGCCCTTTCCGCGCCGGAGATAGCGAAATTTTCCCGCCGCGGCGACTTTGCTTACGCGCTTAAACTCACCGAAAAAGAGGGCAGAAAACTTTGCCGCAACATTTACAACGAGTTTAAAAATTCCGATTTCAGGCCCGTCGGCGAGGAAGTGTGGTTTTCCGATTGGCAACCGTATAAATCCATTCCCCTCAGGACGAAAAACGGGCTTTTTAAACTTTACGGCAAGGCGGACAGGCTGGACAAATACAAAAATTACGTCCGCATTATCGATTATAAAACGGGCAAAGTGGACGAAAAAGTCAAAGACGAAAAGTTTTACACGGGGCAGAATCTGCAACTTTATCTCTATATGAACGCGTTCGTGCGGAACGGCGAAGAGCCTGCGGGGGCTTATTATTACGCGGTTAACGATTCCTTCCGAAGATCCGGCGAGGACGAAACGCCGATGGCGGGCAAAACCCTTTCTTCCGACGAAATAATCGACGCGACCGACAAAAACGCCCGCGCGAACGGGAAAAGTTCGGTTATAGATTACAAAATAAGCAAAAAAACGGGAAAACCCGGCGGCAGTACTTGCGACGACCACACCTTGCGCGGATATATGAAGTACGCGAAAAAACTCGCCGAAAAAGCCGTTTCGGACATTACGGACGGCGTAATCGTCGCTTCGCCTTACGAAAAATCCTGCGATTATTGCGAATACGGCGCGATCTGCGGTTACGACGAGGAGGCGGGCTATAAGGAAAGAAAAGTTTCTTACGTCAACTCAAAAACGATAGTCGAGGCGGCTTACGGCGAAGATTCGGCAACGATGAGCGAAACCGCCGGAACGAAACCCGAAACCGCCGGAACGAAGCCCGAAACGGATAAAGGAACGATTAAAAAGGATAAAGGAGACGAGAACGATGGCTGATAAATTTACGCCCGAGCAGCGCCGCGCGGTTACGGAAACCGAAGGCAACATGCTTGTTTCCGCGTCTGCGGGGAGCGGAAAAACTTACGTTATGATAGAACGGCTCATCGGCATAGTTCTCGACGGGAAAGCGAAAGTTTCCGAAATTCTTGCCGTAACGTTCACCGAAGCCGCCGCTGCGGAAATGAAGCAGAAACTCGTTTCCGCGCTGAGAAAAAGACTTATCGACGGCGGGGATAATTCGGCTGTGCGCGCCGCGCTCGACGAAGTACCTTCGGCGAGTATTTCCACTATACATAAATTCTGCGCCGATCTGCTGAGAAGTTATTTTTACGAAATCGGTCTCGATCCCGCTTTTAAAATTGCCGACGAAACCGCCGCGTGCGAAATTCAGAACGCCGCCGCGGACAAGACGTTTTCGGAACTTTACGACGCCGGCGACGAGGATTTTTTGTATCTCGTGCGGATTTTCCGTTCGGGCAGAAGCGACGCGGAACTCAAAAAAGTGATAAAAAAGACGGCGGAATTTGCTTTATCCGAGAAAAACCCCGAGGAATTTCTCGAAAAATGCGGCTCCTCGCCCACGGAAAAGGAGTTTGAAGAAATCGAAAACGAACTCGCCGCAATGCTTAAAGAAAGAGCCGCCGCGCTGTTGCCGTCCTTTGAAAACGCGCGGGAAGTTCTGCGCGCCGCCGGCGTTAAAAAGCCGGACGAATATTTCGACGAGGTTGCGGCAAGGCTCAAAGAAATCGTCGCCGCGCCCGATCTTGTCCGTATATCCGCGGTTTGTTCGTCGGGCGTGAGAAAAGCGCCGTCCGTTCCCGGTGATCTCGAGGATGAAAAAAAGGCGTTCGACGACTTAAAAAAGAAACTCGGCAAACTCTTCGAGGACGGCGAGGCGTTGCTTGACGGCGGCGAAGAGTCTGCAAAAGCGGCTTTTTTATCTACGGAAAGGACGGTTAAAGCCCTTTCGCGGCTCGCGATACTATATAAAAACAAATACGACGAAATGAAAGCGGACGAATCGCTCGTCGATTTTTCCGATCTCGAACATCTCGCTTACAAACTTCTTACCACGAGCGAAAACGCGCTCGCCTCGGTCCGCAATAAGTATAAATACGCTTTTTGCGACGAATATCAGGACGTAAACGCCGTTCAGGAAGCGGTCCTTAATCTCGTCGCTCCGCGCGGTTTGTTCATGGTGGGTGACGTTAAGCAATGTATTTACGCGTTCCGCGGATGCAATCCCGATATTTTCGCCTCGAAGTTCGCGGCGTTTGAAGTTTGCGAAAAGCGCTTCGGAAGCGTGATCGCCGTCGGCAAAGCGGACGACGAAATTTATGATAACGTCGGCAAAGCGGACGCCGAATATTACGATAACGTCGGCAAAGCCATCGCTTTGGCAGAAAATTTCCGCTCCGCCGATGGGGTTTTAAAAGCCGTGAACAACGTTTTTTCCGCAACGATGACCGAAAAATCATCGAGGATAAATTACGCGAAAAACCCGATGAAATCCGGCGGACTTTATCCCGAAAACACGGGTTACGCGGCGATGCACGTCATTGTGGGCGAAAAAGAAAAACGAGAGTCGCCGACGGGCGTTTACGACCTTGTGAGGGACGCGGAAACCGAGGATGAACCCGATAGTTTTTACGAGGGGCTTCTGGTCGGCGAGTTGATCGAAAAGGAACTCGGCGAGCCGATTTTCGACATAAAACTCGGCGATACCCGCCCTGCCGAACCAAAGGATATCGCAGTGCTTCTGAGAAATTCCAAAGGATTTGCGACGGACGTGATAAAAACTCTTTCGCGCCTTAACGTTCCCGTTTCGTCCGCGGCGAAAGATCCCGTGGTCGATTATCCCGAGATTAAACTTCTCATAGATATTTTAAGGCTGATCGATTTTTATGCCGACGATTCGCCGCTTATAGCCGTCATGAAAAGTTCTGTCGGCGGATTCGACGAGGAGGAACTCGCCGCGATAAGGGCGTTCGCTCCGTCGTCGCGATCGCGGTCGTTGCCCGTATCTTCGTCGCTCGTCGCCCCGGAAAACGATGAAGAAAAGCGAAAAACGCCGACGTTCCTCGAGTGCGTCGAATATTACCTCAAAGAGGGAACGGACGAAAAACTGCGGGAAAAAATCGCTCGGTTCGACGAATATTTCAAAAAAATCCGCCTGCTTGCGGAATTCTGCGGCGCGGGTGAAATTCTCGTAAGAATAATAAAGGAACGTTCGCTCGACCTTGAAATTTTAACCGGCAGGCTCGGCGAACTGCGGCTCGAAAGGGTGAACAGATTCGTCGCGGAAAGCGAAAAGGGCGGGGTTAAACTCACCGTCGGCGAATTTCTGAAGAAAATCGAAAATTCGGGCGACGAAATTTCCGTTGCGGAAGCGGGCGGAAGCAATTCCGTCACAGTTATGAGCATGCATTCGTCCAAGGGGTTGGAATTCCCCGTGGTGATAATCGCCGGGCTGGGCAGACAGTTCAACGCCTCCGACGAGCGCGACGTTCTGCTTCTTTCCAAAACCCGCGGGTTCGCGCCGTATTGTTACGACGAACAGGCGATGACGAAAAGCACCACGCTCAAGCGCGAACTCGTCAAAAACGAAACCCGCCGCGCCACCGCCCGCGAAGAACTCAGGCTTTTATACGTGGCGATGACGCGCGCGCAGAGCAAACTTCACCTCGTGACGAGCGCGGAACTCCCCGCCGAGAGAAACGAAACGACCGCCTCTCTCGCGCGGAAATTCACGGACTATTTTTCGCCTTGCGATATGCCCGTCGTAATCCACGACAAAGCGGACATAAAAACCTTCGGTCGGGCGGGCGAAACGAGGAATATTCTCGTGGGCGAGGCGAGGGAATCGCTTAAGGAAAAAATATCCGAAAGCGTTTCGTTCCGTTATCCTTTCGAGGCGGACACCGTTCTGCCCGTCAAACGCGCCGTAACGAGTATTTCGGAAGAAATGTCCGAAACGAAGCCCGTTGTTTTCGGCGTGGACGGCGACGACGTTTACGAGGATAATTACGACGATTTTTATGACGATTTTTACGACGATACCGAATCCGCCGGGGATTCGCTTTCCGGCGACGCTTCGGACGGCAATAAAAAAGGCAAAATCACCGTCGGAAAAGGCAAGGCAAACGAACGCGGAACGGCATATCATAAATTTCTCGAGAATCTCGATTTTAACGCAAAAAGCGCTGATAACGAACTTATACGGCAACTTTCGCAAGGCGTTCTCTTGCCGGAACAGGCGAAACTGCTCGATAAAAACACTCTTCAAAAAATCGTGAACAGCGGAGTTTTCGCCCGACTTGACGGCTATAAAATTTATCGCGAACAACCTTTCGTCGCGGGGTTTTCGGCAAAGGATGTCGGCTACGAAAAGGCGGAGGGCGAGATTCTCGTTCAGGGCATAATCGATTTGCTTGCCGTTAAGGGCGACGAGGCGATAATTCTCGATTACAAAGCGACGGGAAAGAGCCGCGAGGAAATGCTCGGAAAATATAAAACGCAACTCGAAATTTATAAAAAAGCCGTGGAAAAGGTTATGAAACTGAAAGTTAAAAAGACGATTTTGTTCAACGTTTTCACGTGCGAAACGGTCGAAGTCGAATAAAAGTCGCCGAACTTTACGAAAACAGACAAGCCGTCCGCCGGAAATCGGAGGCGGACCGACAAAAAAGACAAGCCGCCCGCCGGAAATCGGGGCGGACCGA
>ERZ780139.2446-NODE-2446-length-13857-cov-3.303000_pt1 | contig 13857 bp, 20 predicted proteins | sample MGYA00511476_ERZ780139 | MGnify/ENA primary metagenome ERZ780139 (study PRJEB29588, sample SAMEA2158190) | human gut metagenome | biome: human gut; feature: human-associated habitat; material: faeces | place: Denmark | collected 2008/2010 ... | reverse complement strand
ATATTATATAATATTGTTTCTTTTTCCATAACGTATTTTAAAGCGTTTTAAGCCACTTTCTTTAATAAATGAACAACTTATCCATTAAACTCTACAAGCTTCTTAGAAGAGCCCTTAGGCTGATATACGTCAATGTGTGACCATCCATCAGTGTTAGCTTCTAATCTAATAGGATATTCAAATAAATCAGCATTCTATCTTACTATATCATTTACTGTTTTACTATCTAAATCCTTTACATTAAAGTCAATAGCTTTACCTAAACAATGTGCAGATAAGTAAATGCTATTTTTATTCTTTACTAATTGACACATATTGCAACGTAAACCTCTTTGTGAGAACTAACCACCAGCTTTCCAAGTATTAACAGTAATAGGCTTATTAAATATTTTAGTACGTAATACATACAAAGTACTAAGTATTTCGGTACTTATAAACTACCAAGAAGTTTCACCAAATTTATTATAGCAATGCGGACATACTAATTCCTAAACTTTGAAATATTTGCTTACTTCTTTTATTAATTCATTTCTATTCATGTGATTTTATGTATAAATTAAATAAGAGTTTTCGACATTAAGCTACTAGCCCTATTAATGAATTTATGTTTTTTACCTAGAGGTAAGGTCTCTCTCCTAAGGTAGCCATTATATGATAAAATACGTTAATTGTTAATAGTAATTTATTTACCCGAGACCAGCAAGGGAAGAACCAAGACCGCGGCCAGACCCCACAAAGAACCAACCCGCAGAAGAACCAACACCCAAGCTACCGCTTTTTATTCACGGAGAGACAACCTATAATTTAATTATGGCAGATATACTAAACGACACCCGACACCAGCACCGGAATCACCAAGACCGTTGTAAGACCCCAAATCGAACCAACCTGCATCAGAACCATCACCCAAGCTACCGCCGATAAAAACAGTTCTGTACTATTAGATGAATAAGTATAGTCAGTAAAGTAACTACTAGATTGATTATGAGTTCCAGTACCTGGTGCTACAAATAATTCAAATTGTGGAGTATATTGCAAATCTTTATACCATTTATTAACAGTTACTGTACTACATTTAAATTCATAATTACTTAATGTATCACTAAATTTAGTACGATCTTCTGTATAGTATACATCATTAACACCTGTTTCTGCATTATAATGAACGATTACATCAATAGTATTTTTAAATACATGACCAAACGGATTCTCAATACCACGGTATCTATTTGCTTTTCTAGTAACAGTGCTAGTAACAGTTCCTTCTGCATCAGTATTACTAAACTGTTGAGTTATTTGACCAGATCCATTACCTAGACTATCTGTACAACCACAAGTAAATACAGAGTAAACAGAAGCACCATTGACACTAATAGCTCTATCTGTAGCTCCAGTACCAAGACCACCTTGTTTGTAACCTTCAGCTGTTAATTGATCGTTAACATTTAATTGTCCATTCATATTAGCATACTCTACTATATATAGTAAAGCAATAGCTTTATGTATTTTATAAGTATATATGTTCCAGTGGTCATTGCCATTAGCTCTTGCATATAACTAAGATGTAGATCTATTAATAGATACTGTTGGCTTAACTGTACCATTGTTAATAGACTTTAATACTTTATTATCATTATATGCTTCATATGCAGAACAATATGCTTTAGGAAAATGTTCAGCTCCTTCTACTTCATGTTGATACAGTCTTAATTCAATATTATCATCAGTAACTACAGTTAAAGCCCAAAATTCAGGTATTTCTACCATAGTATTAAGAGTATAATCTCTGTCTGTACCATCTTCATACTTAGTCCAATCTGTTGGATTTAAATATTTTACTGTTCCATCAGAAGATACAGTACAACCTTTCATCTTAGACTATATAGGTAGATTCTTATGATAGTCTGCAATACCAGTTCTAGTCCTAGCAGAACTTACCTATTCATAAGTAAAAGATATCCCATAATAATCTAGATCATCTTTATTCTTATTATAAGTAGCAGCATCATATTCTCTTTCATCTATGATGACTCCTCTGTCATCAACATCATATTCTAGTATCTTATTGCCCAATATATGGTGCATTGTTATTATTTTCATTTCTCTATCTACTTCTATCCATACTATCTACTAGCAAATCAGCTATAACATTTATGCCTAATTGCTTACTATCACTAACTAGTTGCTCTTGCATTACTACTAGGAGCATCTAATAGATGCCCTCTAGTAGTTCTCTGTCACTCAACTGTTTGATCTGATTGTGTAATTGACTATTCATTTTTAATATTACTTAAAGCATCTATAAAGAAAGGAGTAGCATATTGATTAGCATACTTAGTAATTAAATCTACTTCTAATTCGCTATAATCTTCTTCTCCAGTAGAATTATATATTTTTAATGCTAACGAGTGACCTGCTATTCCAGCTGATGTTTTGTATAAACCTTCAGCTAAATCTTTAGCTACATCAATATACTGTTCAACAGTTTTATTTATATCAACATATACTTTGAGTTGTTTAAAATTTATTTTCATAGTTTCTTTATTTAATTTTTTATTAACCAACGAAATATTCCTACCAAGTGTTATAAGCAACACGTACAAATATTCTAGCATCATCATTATATGTAGTAGAACTAGTACCAGCTGATTGATATGCACCAGTGGATGATATCCATGCACATGAATCTCGTCTAATAGTATATGTATATCCATTAGATACACTCATAAATACCATTGTTCCTACTTTACCTTGGTTTAAAACCATAGTATACCCAGATGAAGTTACATTACATACACATGAAAATGTTACACCATTAATTAATGTTGAAATATTCAAAACTGGTAAGTTCCAACCATAGAAAGCACCGTTGTCTACAAAGATTGCGGCATCAGATACTGATGCCGCAGATATGTACAACGGCACAGTAACAGTATTTCTACCAGAAACATAGTAACCATCTATAGCTATAGCTGCTAATGCACTAATACTACTATAGCTACTATTATATACAGATACTACTTTTGAACCAAATGTTGCACGAATTAAGTCATTAGAACTAGTAGCAGATAATATAGAGAAACCAGAACCTGTAATATTAGTAGTAGTAGTAATAGAATATGCCTAACTTGGAGTACCTAAACTGCTATTAATAGTACTGCTCATTTTTAATGTACCACTATTAATAGTGAGATTTGTAGTAGTACAGTTAGTGAATACACCATTAGTGAACGTACCAGATGTAGCAGTAACTGTACCAGTGATAGTTGCATTTGTACATGTAAATGCTCCAGTATTACTGTTCATTGATAACACTCCATTATTAGAAGTAAATATATTATTACTAAAACTGAATTCACCAAGTTTAGCATTATTAGCTAATAAGTTGTTTACAGTTAAAGTATTGTTTTTACTTGCCTATTGCCAATATGAACTACTTGAGGATGGAGTTTGATTAGTATTAGTAGACTTAGCCAAATATGTATTACCAGCATACTGAACATAATCTATAACTGTCATATTTTGGTAATTCTCATACTTAGTATATTCACTACTGCTCATAGCTGTAGTTGCAGGAGCTTTATAATAAGTAACTCCAGTTTTCCAATAACCGCAATCACGCATAATGGTATAACTACTATCAGCATCAGATCCATTCGTACCATCATATACTACAGGAGCTTCATAACTGATTACAGTCCACTGACTATCAGGTGAAGGAGTAGTATCTGTACAGAAACCAAACCAGAATTTAGTAGCATACGTATCTGAAGCCCAGCTTGCAGTATAAGAGGATTGATTAGAACTAGAAGAAGATACTTTATTCCAACTACTACCACTATAACGATATACAGCAAAGTAACCATATGCCTAGCTTGTTATTCCACTGCTATTAGTTTTAATAGCTCTGAGTGTACAACTAGTAGTTTGCAAATACCCTAAACTTGATCTAATAGATGCTGGAGCACCGCTCATAGTAATACTATATCCATCTGCTCCATCAGATCCATCTGATCCATCTTGTCCTGGATCTCCTTGATCTCCTTTATCTCCCCACTTAGACCACAATGCGCCAATCTTCCAAGCCTACCATTTACTATTTTCCTTCTTTCTAGTCCATACATATTCATATTTAATAGCATCTGTAGGACCAGTTGGACTATCAGTCCATCCGTCTGGTACGTAATCGTCTTGTTGATATTCACTAGAGTCCACATTAGCTGGCGGATAATACTAACCACCTGGAGCCAAACTAGTACCACCAACATAGTTAGAAAATCTCCTATAGATGTATTCGTATCCATCGCCATCTTTACCTCTTTCTGAGTATCTAGACCATATACCAGGAGTAGACCAATTACCCCAAACCTAAGTAGACTTATCTAGGTATCTTTGAGATACCCATTCATACATTAATGATGCGGTAACACCAGAAGGATGATTTGTCCAACCAGAAGGTATATGACCAGCTTGATTTACACTAGCAGGAGTAGAAGGTTGAGATCCATCTGCATTCCTAGTATAAATAAATTCAATACTATTACCATCTTTACCATCCTCACCATCAGCACCAGTAAGACGTATAAGATTAGACCATGCCGTTAAAGTACCATCTGGATTAGCAAATCGTTGAATCTACCATACGTACTCACCATCTCCTGGTACTAACTCACTATTAGTAGACCAACCTGAAGCAGCTGCATCTGTAGGAATAGATGGTTTAGTAGCAGATATCTTCCATCTATATTGATAATGACCACCTGATAAACCTTGTTCACCCCAATTAGACCATAGTGCTGGTGTACTAAAGTTAGACCATACTCCATCAGTACGTACACGTTTACAAGTCCACTCTGCCTTATAATCCTCATTTACTCCTTTTGGATCATCGGACCAATTATAGTCTTTAGAACCACCATTAGATATAGTGGGAATATAATCATTCTATTGAATAGACGAAGGAGTTTGAGGTACTCTATCAACATCAGCGGTACGAGTAAATATATATTCATATCCGTCACCATCCATACCTTTCTCACCCCACTTAGACCACAAAACTGGTTCTGAGAATTCTCCCCACACACCTTCTCCAATTTTAGCAGCTTTCTTTTCTCGTTGTGATACCCATTCATACATCATATCTTTAGATACTCCTTGAGGACTATCTGACCAACCAAATGGTATATAATCATCTTGCTGAGATGTATCTGGTTTATCAGGAGCATCACTTGCACTGGTTACTTTGTAAATGAATTCTAACTTAGTTCCATCAGAACCATCTTCACCAGTTTCACCAGTAAGTCTAATAGGATCTGTCCAACCAGATAATGATTTATCTGCATATACAGTAGCTTGAATCATCCAGGTAAATACTTCCTTACTTTCTCTAGTAGGTGGATACATGTACCAAGTATAGTTATCATCAGCAGGTGGTATCTAAGAACTAGTAGGTTTAGGAGGTTTTATACTAGAGTTAGTATAACAGAACACTGTATACTGACCATCTTTACCAGCTACAGAAGCACCTCTAAATCTATTAGGATCGCCCCATTGCACATCAGGATCATCTACTTTACGGGCACTTTTAGTAGACATCCAAATAGCAGATGCAGTATAATTTCTATGCCACCCATAGGATGTACCATCTCCAACAGGTCTATCAGGAGTAGCATCATTGTCATTATAAGTTACCCATAGACTATTACCTTCTAGCTAGTATGATAGATTAAATTCTTTATTAAATATAGCAATACCTTCACAATGAACATATACTAGAAGTTTCATGTCGTGAATATTGGTAATTTTGGTAATAGTAAACTTACCGTTATCCACTCTACATTCAATGCCATTAGATTCCCAAGTACAGAAGAATGTATCTCTATCTACAGTAGTATTATATGTTAAAGGAGTTTTACCTCTCCACGCTTGTACTTCAAATGTAAACTGATCTCTTTGTTGATAATCTGTTATAATATTAAATTCATTATCAACAATTATACTACCTTCAGTTCTAGTAAGAGATACAGAATAAGCATCCTAACCATGCAAATCTTCTACCTATTCAGGAGTAAACTGTACATATGCGTCTGTAAGATAAATATTACTAATGTAAGCACCATTACCAGTAAGATTACCGTCATTAGGAGCTCCAGGTATATTTAAACCATCTAGTAAACCAAATTGTGATGCAATATTCTTTGCTGGATTAATATGCCAAGTGTTTACTTTCTTCAAGTATCTTTTATACTGTCTAGTAGAGTAAGCACTATCTTGTCTAGTTTCATCAGTAAAGTTACCATAAACAGCAAATTTCATTGACTTACAAGGATGTTGTGTAGTACCTTGTTTCAATGAATATCTGAATTGCTTACCTCTAGCATCTAATACTTCTATAGGAGTAAAGTAAGATGTAGTAAAACCCTATACTTTATCAAATCCACAATCATCAGTACCAGTTTCAGTATTATTAACTCCATCAAAGTTATGGAATATACCTCTACATATATCATTTACATGTATACCACTATATTCTCCATCTTCTAATTTTAATGTAACAATTTGGTTAACTAGATCTACATCTTCAACTGTACCAAATGCAATTGAATTCCATAGCTCACCACTTACTACATCTATCTTATTAAATCTTAATTCTGGTACTTCTAAGAACTCTCTAAGAATAAGGCTGGTCATTTCTCCTCTACCGTCTTTATCTATTTGAGCACCTGTACCACCAATCATACCAGTAACAAAAGTACCTATCTAAACTCCTTGATTTAGATAAGTCATCTTATTACTTCTTAAACCTCCATTGAAAGTAATTATACCAGCAGCTGTGTCATCGTACAATTTACTTAAGAATAACTTACTACCTTCAGATTTAATCATAGCTTTTACTACAGCAGTATCTACTACACCGCCTCCTTCTCCACCACCAATACCTAATGCTGATGGTTGTATATTATGCCATGTACCATCACTAGCATACTACAGTAAGTCACCTTCTGTAATATAAGTAATAGTAACATCTTTAAGAGTAGCTAGATGGTTAATTCTTTCAACTAAGGTATCAAGCTCACCAACACTAGTATCTAAGGTATTGACATTACCCTAAAGTGTCCTTACTAGTCCAGTGAGTTCATTTAATTCGTCTTTAGTTGCATACTATGCCATTATTTCAATAGTTTATCTATTACTACTAATAATTTCATTCTCTATTCCTCATCTATATTAAACGTATCTCCTTGAATTAGTATATCATATACGTAATTAACACACACATAGTTTAATATCTGAGTTCTATCATAAGCAATATCATATTTTACTTTATTGCTTATTGTTTTACCTATTTTATAGTTATTTTCTATCATAGTGTACAACAACCATTACTACAACTCCTACAAACTCTACAATTTGTTATCCTATTATACGTACAACAAGTATGTTCTAATGGAATTTCTAAGAGTCTACATAAATCAACATAATAATCTATAGCATCTTCAGTTAACTAATTAGCTAGAGCATATTCAAGTAATTGTGATTTAAAATCACACATTAATATTTTTTCTTTCTAATGTTTGTCCAGACATGTATTACAAAATGTTACTAACATGTTTACTTTTCTATAATACAGGTTTTTCTAGTCTATTGCAATTGAAACTGCATTATTACTCCCAACAACATTAACTATAAAGGATGTAGAATCATATTCTGTAATGTCTATAGTAATAGTGTTATCAGAAATATTGGGAGAATTAATGACATGATTATGATCTTCATCATTTTCACTATACATATTTTTCTTATTAAGAACGTTGTCTAAATAAACTTTAGTGACCGAACTAGCGCTATCTAAAGTGATTGTTAGAATATTATTTTCAATCTTTGTATTAATTATTTTCATATCAATCATATCAATAAAATTAAAAAAGGCGAAGCCGAGGATAAACCTCAACCTCGCCTGGGTTTAAATAAAGAAACCGTGTATTATCCAGCACTAGTATCAACACCAGTGATAAATGCTTTAAGATTCTTAACAAACTGAGATGCACTCAAGTTAGCTGCTTCTTCAACATACAATTCAGTAGTCAACGGAGTAGTTTTAATGTACTGATTATCTGGTGATAAATACAAATTATCATTTTCAATAGTAATGTAATCGTAGGATGCACCTTCAGTAACATTACGTTTAGGTTCAATGATAGGATATGCATCTGTGAATACATGACCCTTATAACCCAACATACGTACTTCCATATCACGTACCTGTTTCCAGTAACCTTTACCAGGTTTACCAGCAGTCTTAGTAATAGTTACACCAGGAACTGCTTCAGGAACATTAGACAACAATGCGCCAGGAATAGTAACATACAGAGAAGCTTCCATAGAAACTACTGAATATTCATTCAATGAATAAACACCTTCATTATCATCTTTAGGAAGAGCTGTAAGTGTCAATTTATGACTTGCAAATGTAGCATTTACTCTACGATTTGCATGTTTATTAATCTTCTTCAACAGTGCATTACCCAAATCGTCAGCAGTTTCGGTTGTAGCAATTACTTCATAAGTATGAGTAAACTGTCCCGGAGCTTCGTACATGTCTTTATAAACAATACGCAAAACATATCTGTGACCGATAACAACAGTAGCACTAGTTAAATCAATTTCGATTTTTTCTTCTACAGGTGCAACATAATCACCAATTACATAAGAAGGTTTAGAAGCTTTCTAAATGGCATTAGAGTACTCTACAGAACGCTTCGTAGCACTAGTACCATCAGGCAAAGCAATAGTCATATTATCTCCAGCCACACCAATATATACTGTAGATGCTTTTACTGCACTAGCTTCATTTTTAATTAAGTTCTTATTTTCATCAAATAAAGCTACAGCACCCTGAGCAAGACTATCTACTGTAGTATAAGATGCTGGACATGTTTTACCGATAAGTACGGTATCAACGTGTGTAATCATAGTTTATATAAAAATAATTAATTGTTAGACTTAGCGCTAGTCTAGTTTGTCCTTCTACTTTCCTTATTTCAGATTTCCAGGTCAGACAAACGCATTAATTTATTTGTTATTCCATTGAAGCTATTTCGTTGGAATAAGCATTATAATGCTACATTGGTTTAGTAGCAAGATAAATCTAAATTGCCATTTTCACAATCTCCATATGTGTATGTTCTGGCAAATCTGTATATTCTGTATTAGTAATATTACTTGGATTAATATCAGATGGTTTAGCTAAATATGTAATTTCATATTCACTTACTTTGTATTGACCATCTGTGTATAATATTACATTATTATTTTGAATTAACTTTAAAGGTCTAGCTTGACAATATTTTAGCTTATGTTCAGATAATGAATTACTTAACTGCCTATCTATTGTTTCAATTGTAGATTCTAATGTATCTGTATACTTAACTATATATGCACCTAGATTATCCTTTTCCCAACATTCATTAGGGTATTCATCACTTGGTTGTATACCAGCTGTATCACCAAGTAATAGTACATAATCATCTGGTAATTCAACAGAGTATGAATTTTTAGTTCCTTTGGATATCTAAGTATTTGAATAGTTTCTTTTACGAATTAAAGTACGCAAATCATCTATACGTTTTTCTGTCTACTCAAATCCTTGAGCTTTAAAGTTAATACCTGAGTATCTTGTTTTATAAAATTTATCAATTGCCTCATTAATGAATGATATAATAGTGTCTGAGGATAGCTTATCCTTAATAACTAAGTTAGGATTCATTAACTATAGCCTACGTTCAAACTCGATTTGAAATCCACGGTCTGTCATAATCATTCATCTATTTGGTTCAACTGTGATTTAGTCTATATTCTCTTAGACTCAATGTCTTCTAATGCTAGTTCTACAGCTCTATTAATTACTTCAAACTGCATATACTCTGGTATTTCACTCATACCATCTGCTGGTAGATTTTCTATCTTAGTAGGAAACTTAACATAAGTAATATCTACATAATAGTTATTACTACTCATAGCTAAGTAATCGTAGTAAATATATAAGGTATTATCTTCTATTACAGCTACTGGTTCTTCTATCCAAGGATTGTTATTATAAGTTTTCTTGAATTTAGTAGCATCTGCATGATCTATTAATTTTATAGTAGCTTTCTTATTATTAAAGTTTAATACTGCATCTACAAAGAACATTCTATCTCCATTAAATAGATTAGTAACATAACATCTGTTAGAATCTGTTTCAGTATTAGCAATAACATTTGTATCTGTGTGTACTAATTTTTCTAAGTCATGGATACGCTTTACTGATCCTTCAAAACTAGTTTTTAAATAATTGTTACCAGTAAATTTATTACTTATTTCCTGGTATAAACCTTGATCTAACCAGTAATCTATTTCTTCTGGTAAGAAAGCAGGACAACCCCCAAAGGCTACGCTTTGAGAGTTCTTGTCCATTGCTACTTTAAAATATGAGTGAAATTGTTCTCTAGTCATTATTTAGATTTTATTTCAGACATAATACTTAAGTAAATATCTTGATTCTTTTTGTCTTTCAAATATGCAATTACATCTTCAAGACCGTTACCAATAAGATCAGTACCAAAGTAATATGATGCTCTGTTCTTACGAATAATATTTTTACTTAAAGCTTCTTCAATTACAAAGTTAATTTCTTTATTAGGATTATCTACCCAAATTCTAATAAATCTTGCTGGATCAGCTTCTACGTTTTCACCAAGTCTAGCTTCAACCAATTCATTAGACATAGTGTCAGCTTTAACTCCAAACAGTCTAAGACATTTGCGCATATCTTCAAGACTCATCTTATCCAGTGCTCTATAAGCATCACGTTTAACTTTGTTAGCTTTATTAATTTGTTCTGCTTCAGCTTCTTTATTTATAAGTACATAATCAGTAGATGGTGTTATCTTATCAATCCCATTAGCTACTCTTTTATGTCCTAATAGGAATAAATATTGCAATTCTCCTTCAGGTCTATCGGTATTAATTACTAATTCTTTCTTACCAATCTTAATTGCAAATGTATCCCAAAATGTGCTATCAGGATCTAATTCTCCTTCAGCTTTACCCATTTTCTATTCTAGTTCTCTAGCTTTATCTTGAGTTAGACCTGTGTAACGGCTACCAGATCTTGTCCAATATGAGCTCAAGTAATCAAAGCAATTAGACCATTTTACTAATCCAGTCCATGGGTTCTATTTAGTTATTCTAACGATTACTTCCATAATTATAAAATTAGAGTGTTCAAGTTATTCTTTGTATTTCCAAATAAACTTGGTAGATTTAGTTACTTTTGTTTTTCCATTAGCACTATTAGCTATAGTTTTTCTATCTTGACCTGTATTTTTACTAGCTTCGGATATACTATCAAACTCTGCTAACAATTTTCCATCTAATGAATATTGTAGTACTTTCTTTCCGCATGCTTCTGTAGCTCTTTGTTTTATTAAAGCTAATTCTTCAGCAGTTCTTACTTTATTTTTTCTAGACTCTATGTTAGCCTGTCTACATTTATCAGAAATCTGTGGTTTCCAATCTGGTAGTATAGCTGCTAAAGATGGATCTACTTTACTTGGAATTTCTTTATAATCTTCTTTATATAACCATATATATGGGTTTCTTTCAGATATTAATACTCTTTTCCTTTTTAAGGATGATATTATTAATGAAGTACTTATTCCAGTTTTTCTACTGGCTTCGTTTACACCACTATATTCTGTTATATAATCTCCATCTAAAGTGTATTGTAATACTGGTTTTTTTCTAGTTTCACCGATTTTACCAGATTTCCAATACTTATCTCTACCTTCTGTTCGTACTTTACCAGCTTCAGATAATAACTTTCTAGTATATTCACTAGCTGTTTTACCAGAGTTAGCTATACTTATTTTTTGTTTAGTTTCTTCAGAACAAGGTCTACCAAAAGTACCATCTCCACCTTCTGTCATATTGTATCCCTTCTCGGGATTTGTAGAATCGTATTCTTTTATAAAGAACTTTTCTCTTTCTTTAAGTTCTTCTGCATTTTTACAGAATGATATGATATTGATATCAAATCCGTCTGCTCCATACTTTCTAAGAGCGTTATGGAATCTAAAAGAGGAGCCGTGTTCAGCTTCAAATAGATGCTGTTTAAATCTAGCACCAGCTCCTCTATTAGTTATACCTATATAAACTTTTCCGTTTACTTTATTTGTAATCTTATATACTTCGTAACTTAACATATAATTATCTGTTTAAAATGTTTATATTTGATAAACGCAGATAACTTAATTAAGTTACTCAGGCTGTCAGGTAATTACATGTTAAAGTTAGTTAATTATTATTCTGCCATCATGATTAGCTCCCCACACGCCCGAGGATCTTTCAACATCAATCCTACCTCACCTAAGAAGTGTACTGAATAACCATCCTTAGCATTTGAACGAACTTCTGTATTAGAATGAGCATAACCAGCAGGAGATACAGAACCAGCTGTACACCAGTTAACGAATTCACGATCTTTGCGAACTACTTTAACAATGTTAGCTTCACCGTCACGACGACCCAAATCCAAGAATGTCATACGGTAAGATTCCAACGGTTTCAAAGTAACCGGATGCAACTGACGATTGTAAGTAGTATTGTCATACAACGGGAAATACTTCAAAGTCAATTCAATACCGTTAGACATTGCATAAGTTTTAAACTGACCACCGAACTTCAGATTATCACCAGAACCAGTTACGAATACTGTGTCAATCAAGTTCATGTTAGCCATCTTTTCTTTAAGTACACGGTCAAATTCACGCATACCCATTTCACCAGTTAAGGCAACAAATTTACGTTCGTTAGTACCAAGTACATTATAAGATAGATCAAACAAGAAATCTTCTAATAGTTCTGCTGTCAAACGAGTATAATAACGTCTATTAGATGGAGCAATCTGTTCCAACAAACCAGCACCGATGAATGCAGGACGACCATTCTTACCTTTCAGGTTACAAGAACCATCTTTGTTTACATTATTCTGATTGTATACCAAAGCTCTTTCAAGACGTTTGTACCATTCACGCATTGCAACCCATTCCTGGAATGTAGACCACAAGTAAGAAGTTTTGCCAGTTTTAGGATCTTTCAAAGCTACTGCCATAACTGTAGAGTAAGCAGAACCTGTAATATCATAAGACAGACGTACTGTAGTCAAATAATTACGCATTTTGAAATGAGTATTGTAGTTCAGGATATCAGCCTCTTCACTGTATTCTTCGTAAGCAGAAGCCAAGCGGTTTACTTGACAACCAGAAGCTAAAACAGCAGGATCAATATAAGAAGCAGGACTACCATTAGATACAAATACTGTATAAACATACAAATTGCCATCTTGGTACGGAGCATCCTGAATACGAGCTTGACTCTTATCATCAAATTCAATAGTAGCACCAGGACCAAACCATGCATCTTCTAACCACAAAGTAATAGGTGTGTTACCCAGACCCGGAGTAGAATTTTCAGAAATTGCAGCGCCATTCCATTTAGCGTCACGAATTGTAACAGCTCTATCTTGGTCGATCATAACACCCCATTCAAATGAAGGCTGATCAATAGTCATTACGTTACCAAGACCACCTGTCAGCATATCCAGAGAAGTACTGTAACCATTATCTTTAGTACCAAATACGTATGACAGGATAGTAGATACCTCATAAGGTCTTTGCTGAGAAGCGAGACTAATTTTGTTAGTATCAATCAAATCAGAAAACCATTTACCCTTATATAGAGTGAGGTTATTAAGAATATTATTATCCATAAAATACCCCTTACTGTTTCTGTTTGAGCTTTGTTTTTGCCAGACGG
>ERZ780139.2445-NODE-2445-length-13861-cov-7.066420_pt1 | contig 13861 bp, 9 predicted proteins | sample MGYA00511476_ERZ780139 | MGnify/ENA primary metagenome ERZ780139 (study PRJEB29588, sample SAMEA2158190) | human gut metagenome | biome: human gut; feature: human-associated habitat; material: faeces | place: Denmark | collected 2008/2010 ... | reverse complement strand
CGTGCTGGATAGCACCGGAAATACCGATTGCGAAGTATACCTGTGGACGAACTGTCTTACCAGTCTGACCAACCTGAAGCTCCTTTGGCTTCCAGCCTGAATCTACAACTGCACGTGAGCATGATACCTGTCCACCAAGTACCTCTGCAAGATCATCAAGGAGCTTGAAGTTCTCTGCTGAACCAACTCCACGACCACCTGAAACAAGGATTTTAGCATCCATGATATCCTTGATATCTGAGATAGCCTTTGAGATCTCAAGAATCTCAACATACTTGTTGTTAGGTACGAATCCTGGATTGTACTCGATAACCTCTGCCTTCTTACCAGCTACCTTGTCAAGCTTCTGCATAACACCTGGACGAACTGTAGCCATCTGTGGACGGTTGTCAGGACATGCGATTGTAGCGATTGTGTTACCACCGAATGCAGGACGTGTCATAAGAAGCTGATTGTGCTTCTGCTCCTGATTTGGAAGTGCAACAAGAGGGAAATCACCGATCTCAAGTAATGTACAGTCTGCTGTAAGACCTGTAGCAACTCTTGCTGAAACTGTTGGACCAAGATCTCTACCGATTGCTGTAGCACCAACTAAAACGATCTCTGGCTTGTACTCATTGATAACTGATGCAAGTGCGTGTGCATATGGCTCAGTTCTGTACTCCTTGAGCTCTGGATCGTCAACAACGATAACTCTATCTGCGCCGTACTCTGCAAGCTCATCTACAAGACCCTTAACGTCTGAACCGATAAGGACTGCAGTTACCTGCTCATCAAGCTTCTCTGCCAGTCTCTTTCCTTCGCCGATAAGCTCGAAAGAAATACCACTTAACTTATTATCTACCTGCTGTGCAAAGACAAATACGCCTTTGTAGTTCTTCATTTCTTCTGCGTTCATTGCGCCCATTTTATTCACCACTTTTCCTTTACTATATTAGATTACATGCTTATCCTTTAACTTGCCAACAATATAGCTAACTGCCTCATCTGGAGAATCAGGAACAACCTTCTCGCCTGCACCCTTTCTTACCTTATCTGAAGCCTTAGCGATCTTTGTAGGTGAGCCCTTAAGACCGATGTTAGAATCATCAACATCAACGAGGTCTGCTCTGCCAAGTGTTGTGATCTCTGCATTAACTGCATCGAAGATTCCACCTGGAGTCATGTATCTTGGCTCATTTAACTCAGAAAGTGCTGTTACAAGGCAAGGCATCTTAGCCTTTAACATATGATATCCGTCATCATACTGACGCTTAACGATAACTGCGTCTCCGTCAACCTTGATCTCCTGTGCATATGAAATTACAGGAATTCCAAGATGCTCAGCGATCTGTGGTCCAACCTGAGCTGTATCTCCATCGATAGCCTGACGACCTGTTATGATCAGATCATAATCAAGCTTTCTGAGAGCTCCAGCGATTGTTGTTGATGTAGCCCATGTATCAGCTCCACCAAGAACACGGTCTGTTACAAGAACACCCTTGTCAGCTCCCATAGCGATTGCTTCCTGAAGAACGTCAGCAGCCTTTGGAAGACCCATTGTAAGAACTGTTACCTCTGCACCATACTGATCCTTTAATCTAAGTGCAGCCTCAAGTCCTGCCTTATCATCAGGGTTCATGATTGTAAGCATTGCTGCTCTGTTTAATGTACCGTCTGGGTTGAACTGTACTCCACCCTTTGTATCAGGTACCTGCTTTATACAAACTATAACCTTCACGTTAAGTACCTCCTATATTACTTTAATAAGTTTGCAGAAATAACCATACGCTGAACCTCTGAAGTTCCCTCGTAGATCTCTGTAATCTTAGCATCACGCATCATACGCTCAACATCGTACTCCTTGATGTAACCGTAACCACCGTGTAACTGAACACACTTTGTAGTAACTTCCATAGCAACCTCGGCTGCGTAAAGCTTAGCCATAGCTGCCTCTACTGAGTAAGAAACCTTAGCACCGCTCTGGTACTCATCCTTCTTTCTTGCTGCCTTGTATACGAGAAGCTTAGCTGCCTCGATCTTTGTTGCAAGGTCTGCAAGAACAAACTGTGTATTCTGGAACTGAGCGATTGATCTGCCGAACTGCTTTCTCTCTTTAACATAGTTTACTGTTGTCTCGAGAGCGCCCTCTGCAATACCAAGAGCCTGAGCAGCGATACCGATACGTCCACCGTCAAGTGTGTGCATAGCGATATTGAATCCCTTACCCTTCTGTCCAAGAAGAGCGTCCTTTGGAATACGGCAGTCTGTGAAGATAAGCTCGTATGTTGAAGAACCACAGATACCCATCTTGTTCTCCTTTGTACCGAATGTAAATCCAGGTGTACCCTTCTCTACGATGAATGCTGAGATCTCCTTCATCTTTCTGCCACGCTTCTCAACGATACCAGTAACTGCGATAACGATATATACGTCAGCCTCTTTACCGTTTGTGATGAAGCACTTTGATCCGTTAAGTACCCACTCGTCTCCGTCAAGTACAGCCTTTGTCTGCTGTCCCTGAGCATCTGTACCAGCACCTGGCTCAGTAAGACCGAAAGCACCAAGCTTTCTGCCTGAAGCAAGATCAGGAACATACTTCTCCTTCTGAGCTGGTGTACCAAATGTTACGATAGGATCAACACAGAGTGATGTGTGTGCTGATACGATAACACCTGTAGTACCACAAACCTTTGAAAGTTCCTCAACGCACATAGCATATGTGAGAATATCACAGCCCTGTCCGCCTAACTCCTTAGAAACAGGGATTCCTAAGAAACCATACTTTGCCATCTTCTCTACAGTCTCTCTAGGAAATCTGTGCTGTTCGTCAATTTCCTGAGCAAGAGGCTTTACTTCATTCTGCGCGAACTCTCTGAATAAATTCTGCGCCATTTCATACTTCTTGTCTAAAGCGAAATCCATTCTAATTATTCCTCCATGAATATATTATATTACTTAGCACTATTACTGAGCATCAACTGGTGTCTTTGTACGATCAGCATTGTATACATAGAATCCTCTGCCGCTCTTAACACCAAGGTTGCCGCCACGTACCATCTTACGAAGTAATGGACATGCACGATACTTGCTGTCACCTGTCTCATTGTACAGAACGTCCATGATTGCAAGACAGATATCAAGGCCTACGAAATCACCTAACTCAAGTGGTCCCATTGGATGGTTAGCACCAAGCTTCATAGCAGCGTCAATACCAGCTATGTCTGATACACCTTCCATCTTGATGAATGCAGCTTCGTTGATCATTGGGATGAGGATTCTGTTTACTACGAATCCAGCAGCCTCGTTAACCTGTACTGGAGTCTTACCGATCTCCTCTGAGATCTTAACGATCTTCTCTACAATCTCAGCTGGTGTATTAACACCTGCGATAACCTCGATAAGCTTCATTCTGTCAGCTGGATTGAAGAAATGCATACCGATCATAGGACGTGTAAGACCATTTCCAATCTCTGTGATAGAAAGTGATGATGTGTTTGAAGCGAATACACACTCTGGCTTGCAGATCTTGTCAAGCTCAGCAAATGTTGTCTTCTTTACTTCCATGTTCTCGAAAGCAGCCTCAACTATAAGGTCGCAGTCTGCACATAAGTCTTCCTTAAGACCTGGAGTGATGCTGGCAAGAATACCATCAACCTTCTCCTGTGTCATCTTTCCTTTTTCTACGAGTCTTGCATAACCCTTAGCGATCTTGTCCTTACCGCCTTCAGCCCACTCCTGCTTGATATCACAGAGTGCAACCTCGTATCCGTCAACCTGAGCAAATGCCTTAGCAATGCCCTGACCCATGGTTCCTGCACCAATTACGCCAACCTTCATTTTTATGTCCTCCTAAATCTTTTTTTCCGGTAAACATGAGAAATTCATATACGTTTCGTTTAACATGCTACCATAATACTTATATCACACATTTAGGATGGTTTACCTTTATCAGATTCCCCACCCTAAATGTTAATATCAGAACTGTTAATTATTACTTATTCTGGAAAGGAACAACCTTAAGTTTCTTCTCCTTGTCTTTCTCAAGGAAATTGCCCATTCCTGCCTTCTGATCCTCTGTCTCGAAACAGTCACCAAAAAGCTTCTCTTCAATAACAATTGCCTGATCCATATCTACCTGTAAGCCATCGTTGATAGCCTTCTTGCAGTTTCTTACTGCAATAGGAGCGTTTGCTGCGATTCCGGCTGCCATCTTCTTAGCTGCTGGAAGGAGCTCCTCAAGTGGATAAACAGCGTTCACAAGACCGATTCTGTAAGCCTCATCTGCCTTGATGTTTCTTGCTGTGTAGATAAGCTGCTTAGCCATGCCTGCACCTACAAGACGTGCAAGTCTCTGTGTTCCGCCAAAACCAGGTGTGATTCCAAGACCAGCCTCTGGCTGACCGAATATTGCATTCTCTGAGCAGATTCTGATATCACAGCTCATTGAAATCTCGCATCCGCCGCCAAGAGCGAATCCATTCACTGCTGCGATGACTGGGATAGGGAATGTCTCAATGGCTCTGAACACATCGTTACCCTTCTTACCGAAGGCCTCTCCCTCTGCCTTTGTGAGTGTTGACATCTCACCTATATCAGCTCCGGCAACAAATGACTTCTCACCGGCACCTGTAAGAATAAGACATCTTGTTGTATCAAGATCAACTGCCTTGAATGTTGCATCAAGCTCTTCAAGAACTGCACTGTTGAGTGCGTTCAAAGCCTTTGGACGGTTGATTGTGATAATTCCTACATATCCATCCTGTTCGTATGTAACAAACTCCATGATGTATCTCCTTTATTATCTAAAATTAGTCCTCGATCTTAACGACTGTTGAGCAGCCCATTCCACCACCGATACAGAGAGTAGCAAGACCTGTCTTAGCACCCTTTGCCTGCATCTCATGAAGAAGTGTAACAAGAATACGGCATCCTGAAGCTCCAACTGGATGTCCAAGAGCGATAGCACCACCGTTAGGGTTAACCTGCTTGTCAACATCAAATCCAAGTTCCTTAGCAACTGCTACTGACTGTGCAGCAAATGCCTCGTTTGCCTCGATAAGATCGAAATCATCAATTGAAAGACCTGTCTTTGCAAGAACCTTCTTTGTAGAAGCTACCGGTCCAACACCCATGATCTCAGGCTCAACTCCGCCAAGTGCTCCTGCTACCCATGTAGCTAATGGCTTAACACCGAGCTCCTTAGCTTTCTCTTCGCTCATTACAACTACTGCTGCAGCACCATCATTGATTCCTGATGCGTTACCGGCTGTAACAAGTCCGCCCTCTTTACCTGAGCAGCAACGAAGCTTAGAAAGAGTTTCTACTGTTGTTCCGGCACGAGGTCCCTCGTCCTTTTTGAACTCAACGATTTCTTTCTTAACCTTAACAGGTACAGGAACGATCTCATCATCGAACTTGCCTGCTGCGATAGCTGCCTCACACTTCTGCTGTGAGTTTGCTGAGAACTCATCAAGCTCTTCACGAGTGATGCCGTATTTATCACATACATTCTCAGCTGTGATCATCATATGATAGTGGTTGAATGCATCTGTAAGAGCATCGTTAACCATTGTATCGATGATTGTTGCATTGTTCATTCTGTATCCGAAACGTGCCTTTGTCATAGCGTAAGGAGCCATTGACATGTTCTCCATACCACCGGCAACAACGATATCAGCCTCACCGGCCTTGATCATTGTAGCAGCGTCGTTTACGCACTTAAGACCTGATCCACAAACAACATTGATTGTGATAGCCGGAACCTCGATTGGAAGTCCTGCCTTTATAGAAGCCTGACGAGCTACGTTCTGTCCCTGAGCTGCCTGGATAACACAACCCATCTTAACCTCGTCAACCATCTCAGGAGCAACACCTGCACGGTTTAAAGCCTCCTTAATTACGATTGCACCTAAATCTGCGGCTGGAGTATTGCTTAATGCTCCGCCCATTTTGCCGATTGCTGTACGGCAAGCACTTGCGATTACAACTTTCTTTGCCATTATATTATCTCCTTTAAATTGTATTGCACATCCGTGCTGTTAATTTTTTAACAAAGTTATTATACTACAAATTTATGTAAAAATCAATTGCTTTTGTTAATAATTTGTCAAATTTCTATTAAACTTTGCATATTTTTCACACGTATTACTTATACGATTCCGTCAGATTAACAAAAACCGATGCTATTATAACCTGCGGCATGCATACAGGCATAACACATCATATTTTTCATTTTATAAAAAATCCCCGGGCAGCATATCCGATATACTGTCCGGGGATAAAATATATTCTATATACTTTTAAAGATTCTTAACTGTTGCAATGTCAACCGGTGTCTTCTTGTCAGAAGCAGTCTCTAATGCATGTGCAAGTGCATTGGCTGTATCCATGGCTGTGATACAATAAACACCTGTCTCGATTGCATTTCTCCTGATAAGGAATCCGTCTCTTGTCTTGTCTCCGTTACCCTGTGTAGGTGTATCGATTACAAGGTCTATCTTGTGTCCGAGGATAAGATCCATGACGTTTGGAGACTCCTGTGATATCTTGTTTACGCGAAGAGCATTTACTCCGTGCTCCTGTAAGTACTTTGCAGTACTTCTTGTGGCATAAATCTTGTATCCAAGCTTCTCAAAACGCTTTGCAACGCCTACCGCCTCAGGCTTATCGGCATCCTTTACAGTCATAATCATCTGCTTGTACTTAGGAAGCTCGACTCCCGCACCCTCAAATGCCTTGTAAAGCGCACCATTGAAGGTCTTGTCAATTCCAAGACACTCTCCTGTTGACTTCATCTCAGGTCCGAGTGAAATCTCAGCGCCACGCAGCTTCTCGAATGAGAATACCGGCATCTTGATTGCAATGTAATCGGATGTCGGAGCAAGTCCAGGTGTGTAGCCCATGCCCTTTATTGTCTCGCCCATGATGATTCTTGCTGCGAGGTCTACGATTGGAATACCTGTAACCTTGCTGATGTATGGTACTGTTCTTGAAGAACGTGGGTTTACCTCGATAACATAGATGTTGTCGTCCATATCGATAAACTGGATATTAATCATACCAACAACATGGAGTGCCTGTGCAAGTCTCTTTGTATACTCAACCAGAGTCTCTTTTGCTTTTTCTGAGATAGTATGTGCAGGGTAAACTGAGATAGAGTCTCCTGAGTGTACTCCTGTACGCTCGATGTGCTCCATGATACCCGGAATCAGGATATCTGTACCGTCACAGATTGCATCAACCTCAATTTCCTTACCCATAAGGTACTTATCTACAAGGATTGGATGATCCTGTGTGATTGTGTTGATGATGCCGATAAATTCTTCGATTTCATCATCATTCCATGCAATCTTCATGCCCTGTCCGCCAAGCACGTATGAAGGACGGACAAGTACAGGGTAACCGATCTCGTTTGCTACCTTCTTTGCCTCCTCAGCTGTAAATACTGTACCACCTGCTGCTCTTGGGATGCCTGTCTTCTGAAGAATCTCGTCGAAGAGCTCTCTGTCCTCGGCTGCGTCTACATCCTCAGCCTTTGTTCCAAGTATCTTGACACCCATCTTCATAAGTGCCTCTGTAAGCTTGATGGCGGTCTGTCCACCGAACTGTACAACAGCTCCGTCAGGCTTTTCAATATTAACGATGCTCTCAACATCCTCTGCTGTGAGTGGCTCAAAATAGAGCTTGTCAGCAATATCAAAGTCAGTTGAAACGGTCTCAGGGTTGTTGTTTACGATGATTGTCTCCCAGCCTTCCTTGGCAAACGACCATGTACAGTGGACTGAACAGTAATCAAACTCAACACCCTGTCCGATACGGATAGGTCCTGAACCAAGTACAAGCACCTTTTTCTGTGGATTTGTCTCTGCCGCCTCATTCTCGCTACCGAATACTGAGTAGTAGTATGGTGTCTCTGCTTCAAACTCTGCGGCACAGGTATCAACCATCTTGTAGGCTGCCACAATGCCGTTGTCGTAACGCATCTTCTTGATATCAGCCTCATCAATATCTGTAAGCTGTGAGATAACATTGTCAGGGAACTCGATACGCTTTGCCTCTTTTAACAGGTCAACTGTAAGCTCCTCTGTCTTTAAACGGTTCTCCATCTCAACAAGTATTGCGATTTTATCGATAAACCAAAGATCTATCTTAGTAATCTCGTGAATATGCTCGTATTTAACTCCACGGCGGAGCGCCTCTGCGATAACCCAGATACGTCTGTCGTCAACAACTGCAAGCTGTTTCTCAAGCTCATCATCTGTAAGACCAGTAAAGTCATAAGACATAAGTGAATCAACATGCTGCTCGAGAGATCTGATAGCCTTCATAAGGGCACCCTCGAAGTTGTTGCAGATACTCATTACCTCTCCGGTAGCCTTCATCTGAGTGGTAAGTGTACGCTTTGCTGTGAGGAACTTGTCGAACGGAAGTCTTGGAATCTTGACTACACAGTAATCAAGCATTGGCTCAAAGCTTGCGTATGTCTTCTGTGTGATAGCGTTCTTGATCTCATCGAGGTGATAGCCGAGTGCAATCTTGGCTGTAACCTTGGCGATAGGATATCCTGTAGCCTTTGATGCGAGTGCTGATGAACGTGAAACTCGTGGGTTTACCTCGATAACACAGTACTCGAATGAGTCAGGATTGAGGGCATACTGTACGTTACAGCCTCCTGTAATCTGAAGCTCGTTGATGATATTGAGTGCTGATGTACGAAGCATCTGATACTCTTTATCTCCAAGTGTCTGCGAAGGTGCTACTACGATTGAATCTCCTGTATGCACACCGACCGGGTCGATATTTTCCATGTTACATACTGTGATGCAGTTGCCGTTGGCATCACGCATTACCTCGTACTCGATTTCCTTCCATCCTGCGATACATCTCTCTACAAGAACCTCTCCGACACGTGACAGGCGAAGTCCATTTGAAAGTATGTCGATAAGCTCCTGCTCATTGTGAGCAATTCCACCGCCGGAACCGCCGAGTGTAAATGCAGGACGAAGAACTACAGGGTAACCAATCTTGTTGGTAAATGCGATACCATCCTCGATATTCTTTACAACCTGTGAAGCCGCGATTGGTTCACCGATTTTCTCCATGGTATCCTTGAAGGCCTGACGGTCCTCAGCCTTAAAGATGGTCTCTGCTGTTGTTCCGATAAGCTTTACTCCCTGCTCATCAAGGAAGCCGCACTCAGCGAGCTCCATGCCAAGATTGAGTCCTGCCTGTCCACCGAGTGTAGGAAGGATGCTGTCAGGCTTTTCTTTTATGATAATCTCTTTTAATGACTCAAGAGTAAGTGGCTCTATATATACCTGATCCGCAATCTGCTTATCAGTCATGATAGTTGCCGGGTTTGAGTTTACCAGACATACCTCAATGCCCTCCTCTTTTAAGGAACGGCAGGCCTGTGTTCCTGCATAGTCAAACTCTGCGGCCTGTCCGATTACGATTGGACCGGAACCGATAACTAATACTTTTTTAATATCATTATTTCTTGGCATTACTGGTTACCTCCCATCATGTTAATAAAGCGGTCAAAAAGATATGCTGAATCCTGTGGTCCAGGGCATGCCTCCGGATGGAACTGAACTGTGAAGATATTCTTGTTCACATACTTAAGTCCCTCATTAGTGCCGTCGTTGACATTTATAAATGCAGGCTCAGCCACATTAGGGTCAAGTTTATCTGTGTCCACCACATATCCATGGTTCTGGGAAGAAATATAAACACGGCCTGTTGCAAGATCCTTAACCGGATGGTTTCCACCTCTGTGTCCGTACTTCATCTTGTGTGTATCTGCGCCTGTTGCAAGTGCCATGAGCTGATGTCCGAGGCAAATTGCAAAAATCGGCACATTGCTGTCATAAAGCTTCTTTATTTCCTTTATAATATCTACACACTCCTTTGGATCTCCAGGTCCGTTTGAGAGCATGATTCCGTCAGGATTGTCACCAAGTATCTCTTCAGCGGTTGTGTGTGCAGGGTAAATTGTAACTTCACAGCCTCTTTCATTGAGTGATTTGGCGATGTTGTTTTTGGCACCGAAATCCATGAGGGCAACCCTCTTTCCTTGTCCCTTTAAAACCTTTTTCTCAGTGCATGTGACCTTGTCAACCACATTGCCTGTAGTATATGCCTTGAGCTTTGGAATAATCTCATCGAGATTGTAATTCTCATTTGTGGTAATCATTCCGTTCATAGTACCCTTTTCCCTGAGAATCTTTGTAAGCGCACGTGTATCAATGCCGGCCACTCCCGGAATATCGTTTTTCTCAAGGAAATCCTGTATAGTACCCTCGCAGCGGAAATTACTTGGCATACGTGACAGCTCTCTTACTATATATCCATCCGGCCATGGTCTTTCCGACTCCATATCCGGTGTGATTCCATAATTTCCGATAAGTGGATAAGTCATTACAACAGCCTGTCCTGCATAGGAAGGATCTGTAAGTACCTCCAGATATCCTGTCATTGATGTGTTAAATACTATCTCACTAATGACTTCCCTTGTTGAACCAATGCTGGTTCCGGTAAATACATTACCATCTTCAAGAATTAAAAATGCTTTCATCTTTACCCTGCCCTTTCGTGTTATACTTTGTAACCATAAGCTTCTTAGCTGCAACTAACCTTACGTCTGCGCAAAAAAAAAGAGGGCGTCTCTTTTTTCTTATAAAGTGTAGTTGCATAGTATATCTGCTTAAATTGTAAAAAGTGTATCATAATACAGCCGATTTTTCAACTGTTTTTTGTTACATAAATATGCATATTTATGTATACAATATTAGTTACTGTTCACACCAAAGTATGACCGGCAACTATTGCAGCCCATTAAAACTGCATCTGAGCGTTACGGAGTAAGCCCAGCGCATACCGCATATATCACGCCTGAGACAAATACAAGACATGTGAAGCCAACTGAAATTGCAATAAAAGTCTTATCAGCTATATGTCGCGGTGTATACTCCACCTGATATATGCTTTTTGCTGTCATAGGAACGTACATATCGCCTTGTCCATTGCAAAAGCCTCCCTGATATGCACTCTTAAAGCCCACACGCCTGAAGTAGTCTGCCGTGTATGCCGGCATTGCATTTACAGACACCTGCATGAGCTTAAGCTGCATGCGTGCATATATCCTGACTCGCTCCAGAAGCTTTTTGCCAATTCCACGTCTTAAATACTGCGGATGCACATACAGCATGGTGATATGCCCCTCGTTTGTCATGCCGCACACTCCGCACAGCACATTGCTATCAAACGCACCAAATACTACAAGAACACCGATCCTTTCCTCGTCCGTCAGCCTGTCTGCATCCATATATTCATCAAAATATCGATGACAGTCCTGTGTCCGAAAGCAGCCTCTGATTGCGATATTGTATATACTTACCGCAAAGGCACATGCCCCTTTTATCTCTTCATTTGTAAGTTTTCTTATTTTCATCAGATAGTCTCCTCCACTATTCTGTCTCTAAGCCCGCTATAGCGTCTCTGCTGTGAGTTGTTTTGTATCATCTCGTAAAATGTCTGTTCGTCACCCACTATGGTAACACATTTCTTTGCTCTTGTAACCGCCGTATAGAGCAAATTTCTGTTCATAAGCATTCTCGGGCCGCTCAAAAGAGGTATAACGACAGCCGGATACTCACTTCCCTGCGACTTGTGTATAGTGACCGCGTATGCAAGTTCAAGCTCCTCCAAAAGCTTAAACGGATACTCCACCTTTCTGCCCTCGTCAAAGGATATGGTCATGGTCTCGGCAAAATCATTGATTTCCTCAATGATACCTGTATCTCCATTGAAGATTCCCATGCCCTTATCCACACAAAGTCCGAATTTTGTCCTGATTTCCCACTCTATCTGATAGTTGTTCTTTATCTGCATCACCTTGTCGCCCTCGCGGAAAATCGTGCCCCTGTATTCTTTTTCGCGCTTGCTCTTGTCTGCCGGATTCATATACGCCTGCAATATACCGTTTAGACGTTCCACTCCGAGAAGCCCCTTTCTCATAGGCGTAAGCACCTGTATATCATACTCTGTAGCATTTACAAACTTAGGAAGCTTCTGCTTTATTAGCTGTAATGTAACATTTATTATCTTGTCGGCATCATATCTCTTTAGAAAAAAGAAATCCATGCTCTTATTATCTAACGATACCTCTTCTCCATTATTTATCTTGTGGGCGTTTACTATAATATCGCTCGTGCTCGCCTGACGAAAAATCTTTGTAAGCTTTACCGTGTGGAAGGCACCTGAATCAATAATATCCTTTAGCACGCTGCCCGGTCCCACGCTCGGAAGCTGGTTCACATCTCCTACAAGTATGAGTCTCGTACCTGCCACAACCGCCTTTAGCAATGAGTACATGAGTGATATATCAACCATCGACATCTCATCTATGATGATTACATCCGTCTCGAGCGGATTCCTTTCATTTCTCTCAAAGCCAGCTGCGCTTCCTGTGTCCATGCCGCCGTTTAACTCAAGCATACGGTGGATTGTGCGTGCCTCGTAGCCTGTTGTCTCACTCATGCGTTTTGCCGCACGGCCTGTCGGTGCAGCCAGAAAAATATCCATGCCCTCCAGCTCAAAATACTTGATAATAGTATTGATGGTGGTGGTTTTTCCTGTTCCGGGTCCTCCGGTAATGACTAAAAGGCCATTTCTGACTGCTTCCTTCACCGCCTCTACCTGGTGCTCATCGAGCTCCATCTCTGTCTTTTTCTCTATATTTCTAATTGCAGCCTCTATCTCGATATCCGGCACATCATACGTCACATCAAGCTGCTTTAGCATGGCTGCCGTGTTTGCCTCCATATAATAAAAGGTGTTAGCATAAATCTGGGTTATATCATCCTTTAGCTGCATGACAATCTTCCTGTCCATGGCCAGATTCATGTAATGTGCCTCAACCTGCGAGCTTTCCACTCCGAGCAGATATACAGCACGCCTCGTAAGTTCCTCCATCGGCAGATATGTGTGTCCGTCCATGGCAGCCTGCTGCAAAACATACTGTATACCGCTTTTTATTCTAAAATCAGAATCAGTCTTGATGCCAACCCGCGCCGCTATCTCATCTGCAGTTTTAAAACCAACTCCGTCGATATCATCCGCCATGCGGTACGGATTTTCCTTGAGCACGCTGTATATCTCTCCGCCATACTTATTATATATCTTCACAGCCAGATTCATATTGATGCCGTACTGCTGCAAAAAAATCATGGCTTCCCTTAAGTCTCTTTTTGCATTGACCTGGTCCGCAATCTCCATAGCCTTTCTCTGGCTGATGCCCTTTACCTCAGCAAGCCTCTCCGGCTCTTCCTCTATGATGCGGAAGGTATCCTTCTTGAATCGCCTGACAATACGTGCTGCGAGTGCAAGTCCTATACCATGTATGGCTCCTGAGCCCAGATACCTCTCAATAGCCATCTCATCCTCCGGCTCCTTCTCTTCAAAGCTTACTACCTTAAACTGTCTGCCATAGGTGGCATGCTCTGTATACTCACCATGCGCCTCTATATTTTCACCCTCAGCAATGTCCGAAAAAGTGCCCACACATGTGAGCTCCTCCTCGTTCACTACAAGAACAAGTACCGTATACCCGTTTTCTGCATTTCTGTATATTATATGATCAACGTATCCTGTGACTGTTTCGGTTTCCAATTGAACTTCTCCGTATCTGTGTGTTTTTATTGTGACTCTGAATAGTTTTATTTTTTAAATATTATACGCCAGAGCATGCGTATCTGCAATTACTAAGTTTGAACTAAAAAGCCGGTAACCACATGCAAGCATGTCGTAATCTGATTAATCATAAATGAGGGGCAAAATACCTTTTTGCCCCTCATATCATTATTATACTATATGTAAT
>ERZ780139.2442-NODE-2442-length-13877-cov-8.428013_pt1 | contig 13877 bp, 15 predicted proteins | sample MGYA00511476_ERZ780139 | MGnify/ENA primary metagenome ERZ780139 (study PRJEB29588, sample SAMEA2158190) | human gut metagenome | biome: human gut; feature: human-associated habitat; material: faeces | place: Denmark | collected 2008/2010 ... | reverse complement strand
CAGCGACTCCGGCACCGTCCACTGGTACACCACGCGCCCCGCGCTGCTGCTCACCGTCCGCAGCGCGCCGCTGCTCAGCGTTCCGGAGGCCGCCCCCAGCACATAGCTGAACGTAAAGCTGTACCCATACCCGGGCCGCGTCAGCGTCAGCGTCCCCGTCTGTCCGATCACCGCGTCCCCCGCCGTCAGTGAGAAATCTCCAATGTCCTCCACGCGCTCCACCGGCAGCGCATAGCCGTAGCTGTCGTCTCTGGCAGACCCGGAGCCGCTGTACAGCCGTATCCCCAGCGGCGCGGTGCCCACTGCTCCTGCCGCTGTTACCCAGCCGCTGTCGTACTCGATCGCGCTGCTCCACCGGCTGGGCGATGCCGCCTTCAGCGTATGCCCGCTGCACACACTTCCGCCGTCCACCGTCACCGACAGATAGATAGGGTACCCAAAATACGATGCCCCTGTCAGCGGCGCCACCGTCACATAGATCCTGTACTGCATCGCGCTGCCGCTGCGCCGGCTGTCATAGCCGAAGCTGACGCCGATCTTCGGCACGCCGCCCCACTGGATGCTGTCCAACGCCGTATAGCTCACACACTCACCCTCCGATCCACCGGAAGGCCAGTCCGCCCTCCGCCGCCTCCATGCTCCACTGCCCTACATCGATACCGCCCAGCACCGTGATGTTCGTTATGTACAGCCGGTTGTTGGACACATAGGCCACCTCCGTGGCGTCCTGCCAGAAGGACAGCCGCGTGGCGGTGAACACCGCGCGAAAGTTGTTCTGCTCCACCACCTTTTCGCCGTCCACCTCTCTGCACGTCAGGTCCTGTCCCACAGCCACGCCATACACTGGCGCGGCCCCGTCGTAGTACACGATACCCGTGCGGATATACCCCTCCGTGTCCAGCTTATAGTGCGCGAAGGCCGCGTCCACCTTCTCCACGTTGGCCTGCAGGTCAGAGAAAAAGCTGTAATACTGCGTCACCGCCTCCGGTGCCGCCTCCAGTTGGGCGCTGAGCTTCGCCACATAGCTGCCAAAGTCGGGATAAAACCAGGTCAGCCGCCTTTGTTCCGGGACATGGTGGGCGTCCTCCCATTTGCCTACCACCTGGGCCTGGGCATCCATCTGCCGCCGGATGTCCAGATTTTCACGGGAGGGCCGCAGTTCATAATCCTGCATTTCCCGCTCAGTCAGCGGCTGGGCATAGGTGATGGCACCACACGCCTGGAACGCCTCACCCGTCACTTCCAGGCGGGTGAAATATAAATCCATGTGGACAGGACGGTTAAAGTAGCTGTTCGGGTAGGTGCCGATGTCGATGGGCCGCTGGGTGGAGTAGTATTTGTAGGTTTCCTTGTCCGGGGCCTGCTCTACCTCAAACACATGATAGCGCCGCTGATAGTCCTCAGCCCGATTGTGAAAATCCCGTTCTGCCATATCCGGCTCGTTGTGATAGTGGCCCCAAAAGAAGTCCCGGTGCCCGTCCTGCTCGTTGAATTGCCATGTTACATAGGGGTTTGGAGCCTTGGGGTTTTCCCCCAGCACAAAGCCACATTTGTTGTCAAACAGGATCGTGTGGCGTATCACATAGCCTTGATTTTCTTCCAGAATACCGCCTCCTTGTCATAATCAAATAGGCCGCCACCTCTGGACAAAGTGTCCAGAAGTGACAGCGTGGGGATGTGGAAAGCATTTGGCTAAAACGGGGGTAGGCCATAGAAACATACGGCCCACCCCAAAACCGGCCCCGGAAAGCCTTGTGATCAGCGGGTTTTCCGGGGCCTAATTTTCCACACATCACCTCCGCTTTTTCCGCATATACTCCCGCTTTTGCCGCCGCAGGGCGATCCGGGCGCAAACCTCGGAGCAGTAGGCCATGCGCCCATCCACGGGGACAGCCCCGCCGCAGATGGGGCAGGGCTTGAAAACCGGGGGCAGGCCCTCGGTCAAGAGCGCCGCCTCCAGCGCCGGATCAAGGGGCAGGACAGCCTCCCGGAAATAACGGCAATAGGCCCCCGTCCAGCATTTGCCGAACATATAACATTCGCACTCCAGGGGCAGGCATCCATATTCCTTGTCATAGTTGGCGCACCACTTCACCACCAGGGCGCGGATTTTGCTTTTTTCCTCGCGGGTCAGTTCACGGGCCACCCCATCACCTCCCGGCAGGGATTTTCAAAAGCTCCCGGTAGCAGGACACACAGCCGATCCCCCGCCAGTAGGGGCACCCGGAACACCGGGAGCCTTTGGGCGCTTTGGGGATGGAGGGGGCCAGGGGCCGGGGCTTCTGTTTCATCATTTTTTCATAAGGGTTATTGGTAAAGTTCATTCCTCATCCTCCTCGCTGTTTTCGTCCTCGTCCCAGGGCGGGCCGTCGTCCTCATAGTCCTCCTCGCCGTAGTCCTCCTCTGGCTCGGCGGCCTGCTGCTGTTTGGGCCGGAGCACCTTGAAATAGAACGCGGCCCCGCCGCCGATCCCGGCCACCGCCAGGATGAGCAGGAGCGTCCCCATGCTGCCGCCTGTTTCCGGCTCCTCCGCAGGTTCCTCGGTTTCCACAGGCTCCGGGGCTGCGCCCACGCATTTTCCCATATTGACAGAGCAGACGGCGCACTCTGTATTGACAGCCCCCACCTCGCATTTTTCAGAGCAGGAGCACACCGCCTGTTCCACGCCAGCGGCCTCGGCTGCGGCCAGCAGGTCGGCCTCGTCCACCACATTCAGAAAATAGGTTTCGTACTGTTCGCCCTCCTCGTCCACGGGCTTGTCGTAGTCAATGACGAAATAAAATGTAGCCCCGCCGCTGGTCTGGACGGTGATAAACTGCTTGTTGGTGTTTTCGTCATAGAGCAGGTCGCGGGTCACAAAGCCGCCCTCCTCCGAAAAGCCCTGGCCGGGTTCAATGGTAGGCTCCGGGGCCGGGGCTGGGGTTTCCATTGTGGGATCGCCGTAATCAGAGCCCGCCCCGCCATCTGCATAGGCATAGGACGGGACGCTAAAGCCGCATAAAAGAACAGCGGCGCAAAGCGCCGCCGTCAAAGACTTCCATCGTTTCATATTCAATTTTCCTCCTTTTCCACAGGCCCCGACTTCTGGACACTTTGTCCAGAAGTGCCCTCCCGGAGCTGCTGAAGCACCAGGGGCAGCTCCTCCAGGGAAATGCTCAGGCCCCGCACGATGTCCACGATCTCGCTGTTTTCGGCCTCCAGCTTGTTTTTCTCCAGCTCCTTGAGCCGGGCCTGCTGCTCGTTGATTTTGGCCTTGACCTTTTCAATCTCGGCCTGGATTTTTTGGCTTTTGCTTGCCGCCATAGAATACCTCCAATCATGGTAAACGCCCTTATCAGTAAAATAGAGTTATCAGGAATTCAATACAGAAGTAACGTCTATATGGTGGTTTGAGCTTCTATAATTCCTGATAACTTGTGATAAGGTGACTGTCGCTTGTTAATAGTTACTGTCATAATGATATTGGCAGGCTTTTGCCTGACTATCATTAAGGATGGTGATTATTGTGATTCAATCAACGATTGAAAACCTTGCTGCTCAAACAGCAAATTTGTTTTTGCAAAATGGATACAATCACCGAAGTATCCATGAAAAAGAAGTTGTCATGCGGAAAATAATTCTTCTGCACAAGCAACACGGATGTGATTGTTACAGTCCAGAGATCATGGCCCTGTTCCTGCGGGATGCGGAGCGCCGCTACCAGAGGCAGGAAATCGGAAAAATCCGTTTCCGTTTTTATCAAAAGACTGCGGACTATTTAACTCAATTTCACGAAAACGGCAACTTAGATTTATACAGCCGGAATATCTCAACCAACCTGACACCCTACTATGAAAAGATTTTTACGCGCCTACACGATTATGAAGGCTGGAGTAAAAGTACCAAACATTATATCCGGCAATTCAGCATGCCATATTTCAAGTGGCTGTTGCAGAACGGGGTTACATCTCTTGAACAAGTGACTGACGAGATGATCCGTAAATATCTTCTGGACTGTTCCAATCGAATGACGCTCAACAGCGTCGATACTACAAAACGGGTGCTGAAAAAACTGCACCGTTATTTATATGAAGTGGAAATCTGCAAGGATAGTTTTTCTGACACGTTATCCTTTACAGTACCCACGGAGCATAGGATAAAAAAGCCCGTCCCTCAAGAGGACATCGCTGCTGTCCTGAGTATCATTAACAGAAATACGGCTATTGGAAAGAGGGACTATGCGGTCATTGTGCTCGCTGCTGTTACAGGACTGAGATCTGTTGACATTATAAATCTTCCGCTTACTGCAATCGACTGGATCAACGGCGAAATACGGATTACCCAGTCCAAAACGGAAAAAACATTGGCCCTTCCTTTGACAAAAGACGTTGGCATGGCTATCCAGGACTACATACTGAATGGTCGTCCTGACAGCGATCTCCCATTTGTATTTTTACATGGCCGCGCTCCCTATGTGAAAATGGGCCGTACTCTGCCATATCAGATTTTTAATGGCTACCGCCTGAAACTGGGGCTTCCTAAATGTGCGTTTCATGGACTGCGGCGGGCTGTTGGAACAAATATGGTTGTAGCTGGAATTCCAGTCACTACGGTTTCGCAGGTTTTAGGTCATTCGGGGATTGACCCAACAAAGCAGTACATTTCCCTTGACAGTGTGCACCTGAAAGAATGTGCCCTTGACCTGAACGGCTTTATGCCGGAGGGAGGTGGCAGAGCATGAAAGAATTCAAAAGTGCTTTCAAACCTGCTATTGAGGAATATCTTGAATTCCGTAGCGCTATGGGGTACTGCAATGAGCATGAACAGCAGTTAAGGTATTTTGACAAGTACTGTTATGAACACTTCCCGGAGCAGACTGAACTTACAAAAGAAGTCGTCCGGGGATGGTTCTATGATGAAATCGCAAGCGGACGGGCCTGTTTAAGCAGTAAAGCTACGACAATACGCCTGTTTGCAAGGTATCTCGGTTCATCTGCGTATGTACTGCCGATGAACTGTGTACCAAAGACACCCGACTATCTTCCATACATCCTTACAGACGAGGAACTGGCCGCTTTATTTCAAGCCGCCGATACGATGGAATATAAAAACGATCCATTCTTCCAGAAAACTGCCTCTACACTTTTACGTTTGCTGTATGCGTGTGGTCTAAGACCAAACGAGGGTAGAAATCTGAAGGTGGAACACATCAACTTCCAGACAGGAGAGCTTTTCATCACCAAAACGAAACGGCGAAAAGAAAGGATTGTTGTTGTCTCTGGTGATATGCTTCTCCTGCTGAAGAAATACCGTTTACAAAGAGCGGTCTTTGATAAGGGAAATGAGTATTTCTTTATCCATACGGACTCAACAGCTATAAAATCGTGGCAGCTGACCGCCCTTGTAAAGTCATGCTGGATAGCGGCACATCCGGGGATTGACCCTAAAGTTTTACCACGGGTGCGGCCCTATGATCTCCGTCACCGATTTGCCTCAACTGTCCTGCACCGCTGGCTCGATGAAGGCCGGAACCTTTATGCGATGCTGCCATATCTTCGGGCCTATATGGGGCACGAAAAGTTTTCGGATACTGCCTACTACATCCACATCCTGCCGGAACGCCTTATGGTATCTCCCGGAGTACAGTGGGATAATATCGACCGCATCGGAATGGGGGTGGATATATGGGAACACTAAGCCCTTTGTTTACCCTTGTCCGCAGCTTCTTTCTGGTCTTTCTACCAGAAGAACAGAAATGCAGCCAGAACACGATACGTTCTTACCGAAAGTCTCTGGAACTGCTGTTTGACTTCGTAAAGGAGCGGAATTCCGTTGCGCTCAACGAAATCACTTTTGAAATGATGGATCGCAACACAGTATCCGAATTTTTAAGCTATCTGGAAACAGAGCGTAATTGCAGTATCTCCACAAGGAACCACCGGCTGCATTGCATCCGCGCTTTCTTCAAATATGCGGCGCAGGAGGACATCACCGTAATTGCCCATTTAGAGGAAATCCAAAAGGTAAAAAGGGCAAAGCAGCCGGAAACCATAGTGGAGCACATGAGCGAAGATGCCGTTCAAGCCATTTTGAAACAGCCCGATACCTATACAGAAAAAGGGAAAAGAGATGCGTTTCTTCTCCTTTTCCTATACAAAACAGGGGCGCGTGTTCAGGAACTTGTTGACATCCGGCTTTGTGATATACAGTTAGGCAAATATCCCAAAGTGACGATCCACGGAAAGGGGGCGAAAACCAGAGCAATACCATTGAGGGATGATGTAGTGCAGCATTTGAAAAAATATCTGGCATTATTTCACCCGGAGCAAAACCTTTTTTCGGAGCAGTATTTATTCTACGTTACCCGGAACCAAAACCGAAAACGTATGACCGAGGATAACGTGAGAAAACTGATTGCAAAATACGGTGTGCAGGCACGAAAAATCTGTAAAGAAGTGCCTGAAAATGTGCATCCGCATTTATTCCGCCATTCATGGGCTATGGTACTATACCAAAATGGAGTGGACTTGACATTGATTTCTCAATGGCTCGGCCATTCCAATCTGGAAACAACTCTCATTTACGCCCATGCTGATACGGAACTGAAACGGAAAGCACTTGAAAAAGCTGTACCTGTTGACAGCCCGCTGAAAGAACATCTAAATGCGGAGCGTTACAAGGTCAGCGATGAGGAACTATTAAAAAGGCTATGCGGCCTAAAATAATCAGATAGAGTTATCAGGAATTTTTCTCTGCCGTATCCCTTGTGGACAACGGTTTCAACCATGTTTTCCTGATAACTCTATTTTACTGATAAGGGCGCTTATCAGGAATTCCTGATAAACGCCCGTAGGCGTAGAAATGGGACTGCCAGTAGCTTGTATTCAAATTCGCGTAGCTGATGGGATCGCCCGCATGGATCATCATCCCGTCCCCCACATAGATACCACAGTGGGAAACGCCGCTTGTATCATAGGTGCCCTCAAAAAAGACCAGATCGCCGGGGCGGGGCGCGCTGGTGGGGGTGCAGATGTTGTAAAGCCCCTGGGCCCCCAGGCGGCCCACATCCCAGCCGGAGTGATTGATCACCCAGGACACGAAGCCGGAGCAGTCAAAGGAAGTGGCCGGAGAGCTGCCGCCCCACACATAGGGATAGCCCAGGTACTTTTCCGCCTCGCCCAAGATAGCCGCAAAGGTTTCATCGTCCAGATATTCCTCCGGCACATCGTAGTCGGCGGGCGGTTTCGTGTATTTGTCCACATACCCGGACTCCGGGAACAGGTCGGGCCGGTTGCCCAGGCTGGACATATAGAGGGCATACCGGGCCAGCTCCTCCTCGCCCATAAGCTCCAGGGGGAGATGGGAAAGGTTTTTGTTTTCCAGCGTCACATAGCAGATATACCAGTTATACGGGACTTCCACCTCATAATCGTTGCCCTCGCTGTCTGTGCGGGTTTCCGTCCGGTAGCGCACCTCCACCACCACATCCTCGGTGAGAATGTATTGGCGGCCAAAAAGCGTTTCCAGGGTGCCCTGTACCTGGGCAAGCGTCCATTCCCCCTCGTGGAGCACAGAGAGAATGGAGATGAGCACATAGGGATCGTGTTCGATCCCGTCCAGGTCAAAATGGTATTCGTCATAGTCGTGGGTGCTTTCGTAGGTGTCCAGGTAGTTTTGCAGCTCCGCCTCCATATCTACATAGGCGGCCTCAGCCCCCAGGATGTCCTCATCCTTTGATGGATAGGTGGTAGCGCCCACGGCCCCCGCGCCGGAGTTGCCCAGCATCACCAGGGAGGACGAACAGGACTGCATGATAAAGAGCAGGAGCACACAGGCCAGGGCCAGGAGCACCCCCACGGGATGCCGCTTGATGAAGCCCACCGCCTGGGCTCCGGCTCTTTCCGTGGCGGCGGCAGTCTGTTTTGCTGCCTTTGCCGCCCCAGCTCTGGCAGTCTGCCGCGCCTGCTTGCGGTATTGCCGTTTCTGCCAAAACCGTTTCCAGGCACTTTGCTTCAGCTCCGGGTGCTCCTGGGCGGCCACGCGGAACTGATGATCCGCCGCAGCCTTGATATATTTGGACTCCGCCCGCTGGACAGCCTTTGCCGGGTGTTCCCGGATTTTCTTCTTGACGAAGCGGGAGCCATGCCGCAGGGCGGATTCACCCGCCAGCTCGGAACGGTGGGCTCCCTCGGTGCCCACATTCTCCTGTTCCACCTCAAAGAGCTTGCCATGCACGAAGCCGTGAACCGTACCGCCAGCGGCCCGGCCCACCCGCCTCACCGGGCCGGGCTTTTTGGGTGGCTTCTGCTTTGCCAGCTTATCTTTGGCCGCCTCCAGCTTTTCCCCGCGCTTTTCCATACGGAGCTTGGACGCGGCGGCCTGTTCCTGCTGGCTCTTTTGCCGAAATTTTGACTTCTGGACACTTTGTCCAGAGGTGCCGCTGTCCGCAGCCCCAGCATCACCTGGGGAGCCGCCCCCAGCGGCCCCGCCAGGATCGGCGGCGCTCTCCCAGGAGCCGGGGCGCTCCCTGGGCTCCTGTTTGGGCTTATTCGGTTTTCGCTTCATTCTTCAAATCCTCCGGGCGGGTAGTCAGCAGGTTATAGATTTCTCCACGGGGGAACCGATCCACAAAGGGGATCGTCACATCCCCATAGAACAGCAGGCCCTCGCCGGAATTGCTATGGGTGATGTAGGAGAGCTGGTGCTCCGAAATGCCGAGCTGCTTTGCCAGAATTGCCCGGTCACTTTGGGCCTGGGACAGCAGGATCATAAAATCCGTGTTGTCCAGAATGGCCTCGATCTCCCGGCTGGCCAAAAGGTCTTTGACGTTCTGCGTCAGGGCCGAGGGGACGCAACCCTTTTTGCGGAGCATCTTCCACACGGCCACAAAGTAGCTGGCGGTAAGCGCGTCCCGGAGCAGAATATGAAACTCGTCAAAATAGCACCAGGTAGAAATGCCGTTATGGAAGTTCACATTGACCGCCGAAGTGACAAAATCGTTGGTGATGTGCATGGCAATCTTCCGCAGGGTTTCCCCCAGCCCTTTCAACACGATACACACCACACGGGCGGTCAAGTCCACGTTGGTGGGGTGGTTAAAGAGGTTGAGGGAGCCGGTGCAGTAGAGCTCCAGGGCGGTTGCCACACGGCGGGCCTCCGGCTCCGGCTGCTTCAAAAGCTCCTCGTACAAGTCCTGGAGCAAGGGCGGCTTGCCGTCCCCGATCCCCAGGGCCATATCCCGGTAAATGAGCCGCACACAGCGGTCAATCACGGTTTTTTCGATGGGCTGCAAGCCGTCCTTGCCGCCTACCACCAGCTCACACAGGGACAACAAAAAATCCGCTTTCATGGAAAGCGGGCTTTCGTCCTCGTCCAGATCAAGCTGGATGTCCATGGGGTTGATATGGCTGGGAGAGCCGGGGGCGATCTCGATCACCTGCCCGCCCAGCCGCCGCACCAGCGGCGCATATTCGCCCATGGGATCGACAATCAGAATCCGATCCTTGGGAATGGTGAGGAACACGTTTAAGAGCTCCCGTTTTGCCGCAAAGGATTTTCCCGATCCGGTTGAGCCAAGATACAGACCGTTGGCTGATTTCAGCTTTTTGCGGTCAGCCATGATGACGTTATGGGAAAGGGCGTTCATGCCGTAGTAGAGGGACGGCCCGGCCATGCGGAGCTCCCTGGTCATAAAGGGAATGAAGATCGCCGTGGAGCTGGTTGTCATGCCCCGCTGGATTTCCACCTCGTTATAGCCCAGGGCCAGCGAGGACACAAACGCCTGCTCCTGTTGCCAGTCCAGCCGCTTCAAGGCACAGTTATATTTCTGCGCGATACCGCCCACGGTAAACACATCGTTTTCCAGCCGCTGCCGGGTGGGGGCGATATTGATGATCGTGAACGTGAGCAGGAACATCCGCTCGTTGCGGGACTGGAGATCGGCCAGGAGTTCCGCTGCGTCTTTGGAAAACGTAATCAGGTCAGGGGGCAGAATGTCGGGATCGTACCCGGCCCGTACCGCCTTGCGCTGTTCCTCCACTTTCATTTTTCCGATGTCGGAGAGCTTTCCCTTGATGGTCTTAATGGCTTTGAGCTGATCCACCGTCTGAATGTGCATGGTAACGGTCATTTCCGCATCAAGCTCCAGAATTTCCGCCAGGAGCTTGTCAGAGAGCTCGGACGCCAAAATCTGCAAGTAGGACGCAGCGCCCCAATACTGGCCCACCCGGAACGTCCGGGATTGCCGGAAGTCGAAGCTGTCCGGGGCGATAAAGTCCTTTGTCCCCATGCCCGTCCGGGGAATGTCCTGCCAGGAGAAGCGGAACGGCTCCCGGCTGGCGGGGTGCATCTGCCCATGGAGCAGGGCCAGCCGCGCCTGCCCATCCATAGCCTCCGAGGGCACCCCCAGCCGTTTCAGATTGCCGGTCACATCGGCCTCCACCCGTTCCAGGCGGGGCCGGGCCTCCGCGATCCCCTCGGCGGGCAGGCCAAACGTGATGTATTTAGACCGCTCGATGCCGTTGTTGCTTTTGGCAATTTGATTTTTCAGCATACTTGTGAACTCGGCCCGGATGCTGTCAAAGTCATCCTGTGCCGGGGGGATATTGACTTTGTACTTGCTCCGGGAACGGGAACGGCGGTTGATAAAGGAGAGCTGGAACGGCAGGGAGCTGTCAAAGTAATTGAGGAACGAGCTCCACCCACCGAAAATCGCCGTCTGATCCTCGGTAGAAGCCACGGAATAATTGATGTCCTCATATTCCACGGTTTTCGTGTAGAGCCCACCGGGGAGCTGGCACACCCCGTCCGGGTGCATCACCAGATAAGGGATCGTCTGCTGGGCAGACAGCGCAGCTTTCCGGTTAGCGGCCTTTCCGGGGCCGCGCTTTGGGCTTTTTACTTTTTGCAATCGCATCCTCCTTTCTCACAGCGCCCCGCTGGGTAAACGGGGCATAGATATTTTCCGTCTGGTAGGGCCTCACCCCAGGCCGCAGGAAACGGGCCCGCAGGACGTTCCGCACCACCTTTTCAAAGGGGAGCCCGTCTTTTTCATACATCGCCAGCAGGAACGCCGGGAGCGCCACCGCCATCATCAGGAACATGGCTGCCGTGTTGCCGATGGAGCTCCGGGCCAGCAGATAGGACGGGATGCCCACCGCCGCCGCGATCCCGAAACACACAAGCTGGCGTTTCGTCAGGTTAAAGGCCAGTTTGGTCTTGATTTTGGATAAGTCGTTGGGAACATTCACATAGGGCATGGATCAACCTCCTTTCGCGCCCACCTCTGGACACTTTGTCCAGAAGTCCGGGACGGTGCTTTCCACCTCGTTCCCCCACACATCCCAGCCGGGCGGGGACTGCCGGGCGAACAGCTCCACCCTGGGCACGTCGCCCATGAGGGCCACGATTTTATCACGGGCCTCGTCCGGCTTTCGGCTGTGCTCCTGGATCGGGGCAATAATAAATTGGTGGACATTTGCCGCCTGCCGTTTCGGGTGTCCCCGTGTCGCCAGCAGGCAAACCTCCGCGTTGCCCCTCGTCCAAAAGCCCAGGCCATAAAACCAGCTCTCGGACTTTCGATTTTTCTTCAGCCAGACAAAAGCCACGGATTTATATTGAAAGCCCCACGCATTGATCAGCCGCAGGGCCTCCGGGAGCTGGGGGAACGTAGCCCACAAAAAAAGCACGCTGTCCGGGGCCGCCAGATCAGCCACCGGGAGCGCGCATATCTCGTCAATCCCCATTGTGGGGTAATGCTTCTCCGCCGCACCCTGCAAGCCCTTTTGCGTGTAGCGCCAGGGGGGATCGGCATAGATCACAGAATACTGTCCGATAGTTACACTCCTTTCTCCCCGCCCTCCAATGCTGCCCGCGCCACACGGATGCGCTCCGTGGCGGCGGCGTAGTAGGCGGGGACGGTTTCAAAACAGATGAAGCGGCGGCCCGTATTGAGGGCGGCCACCGCTGTTGTGGCAGAGCCCGCGCAGATGTCCACAACCACCTCGCCGGGCCGGGTGTAGGTTTTGATGAAATACTCGCACAGGGCCACCGGCTTCTGCGTGGGGTGGACGGTGCGCTGGACGGCTGGAAAAGTCAGCACGTTTCCGGGAAAGCGCAGGCCGTCCTCCGATCCGCTGCCGGAACGGGTGAATTTCCCGTAGTTGGTGCTGTTCCCGTTATTGCCCGCAATTTTCTTGTAGGGCTTGCCCTGCTCAAACTGCGGATTGTAAAGCGGGAGCTTCTGATAGAACACTAAAATATTCTCCGTCTTTTTCAGCGGAGCTCGGCGGGCGTTAAGAAAGCCTGTGCAGCGGCTTTTGTACCATACCCACTCATAGCGGAGCATGGACAGATTGGATGCCCCCAGCACCTTGTCATAGGGGCATTGGGCAAAGAACAATACAGCGCCGTCCGGCTTGACCGCCCACTTAACCGCATCCCACAGCTCCGGGAGCGGCAGGGGCACATCCCAAAAGTTCCGGGTAGTGCCGTAGGGCGGATCGGTCAAGAGCATATCCACAGAATGACGGGGCAGGGAGCGCAGGCCCTCGATGCCATCCATAAGGAACAGGCCCTCCGGGAGTTCCGGGGACTTCTGGACACATTGTCCAGAGGTGCCCTTATCGGTCATCCCTGGCCTCCTTGCCCTTTGCCGGGGCGGGCCGGGCGGCGTTTTCACGGGCGGCCTGCGCCCGCCCCTCGGCTAACTGCTGGGCAATCGTCTTTGCGTCATCCCTGCCGCCCAGTAATTCCTGCTTTTGCAAAACGGCCTCCGTTTCCGCCATAAAGCGGTAAACATCGGCCTGGTTGAAGTCCTCCGGCGCTTTCCCGTTCCACAGGCGCGACCCGTCAGGCCCATATCTTCTCGGCATATAACACCCCTTTCTCAATGTGCGCTAAAGATACTTCGCGCAATCGTCCCGGTTTTGAACAGCATGAAGCAGAGCAAAACCGTATAGCCCACGGTGCCCCAAATCGCCCCAATGGGATCTCCGCCTGTGGCAATTCCCTGGATCAGCACCACATAAATCGCAACACACACCAGAATGAGCAGCCCCTGGAAGCCTACGGCAAACAGGGAGCGCAGATAGTTCTGCCCGATCTGTCCCACCTCCCGATGGGAGATCGTTGCCATAGGAATGGGGGCCAAACTGGTGAGCAAATAGATTTCCAACATTCTGCCATACACCAACACAAAAATGACGATGCCCAACGCCCACATGGTAACGCCAATGATAGAGGACTGGAGCCACAGGCCCAAAAGCGGCCCTAAATCCATCCCCTCCAGGGTGGTTTCCAGTTCCGCCATCATATCCGGCGTGATGTCCGTGGAGCCTTGAATCAGACCGCCCGCCTGGGCGATCACCGTCTGCGACACGTCAAAGACAGCCATTACTATGTTAAAGGTGTTTGAGAGAATGAAGATGGCACAAGCGGTTTTGAATATCCATTTGTAGATATTCGCAACATCAAACTCGTGCATATTGTTTTTTTCCAAAAGCATCTGAATGAGCTCATAGGTGGCAACAAAGGTCAGCACCAGCCCGGCAATCGGCAAGATCACCGTTTCGGAAAGCTGGCGGATAAGGGAAAATACCCCGGCGTTCCACGCCGCCGGGGTAGTCCCCACCTGTACCGCAATCTCTCCGACTTGGGTATTGACGTAATCAAAGAGCCCCTCCAGGTTCCCCATGATCCCGCCAATCAGCAGCTCTTTGAGCCAGTCCGTGAGCCAGTCGGTGAGAAAATCCATAAGCCGCTACCTTAAAACAGGCCGGACAGCAGAGGGATCAGGGTGGTGCCCAGCAGGATGATGCCGCCGCCCGCCATGAGCTGCTTCATACCCTGGCTTTTTGCTTATGTGTGATAAAGAAGCAATAGAAGTGCAAAAAATTTTG
>ERZ780139.2437-NODE-2437-length-13887-cov-11.523713_pt1 | contig 13887 bp, 10 predicted proteins | sample MGYA00511476_ERZ780139 | MGnify/ENA primary metagenome ERZ780139 (study PRJEB29588, sample SAMEA2158190) | human gut metagenome | biome: human gut; feature: human-associated habitat; material: faeces | place: Denmark | collected 2008/2010 ... | reverse complement strand
CGCTCCATGCGTGGGACGAGGTTGGGCTTTTTTCGCATTCTCATAGGTTGATGCTCCTGTCATAACAAGTCCTGATTTGATGTTTAGAGCATACCACACGCGCCCGAAAACTGCAACGCAGAAAACCGTTGCGCATTTCTAAAGAATATGTTAAACTTTATTTTATGCAAATTGCGAAATTTCATATCCGGGTGTAGCGCAGCTGGTAGCGCGGGTGGTTTGGGACCATCAGGCCGCAGGTTCGAACCCTGTCACTCGGACCATAAGTCCACCGTAATTTCGATAGAATTACGGTGGGCTTTTTCTGTGCCTGGGAACTGTTTGAAATAAGACTTTTGGCCGTTTTGGCATATAAATTAATCCCGCTGCGGAGAAATTTCGCAGCGGGATTTTCATTTTATGTAGGCTATTTTTGTCATAAGTGTAGCAGTAATCGTTAGATTTACGTATATTCGTTGAATTCGTGTTGCCTCTTTCTGGATGAATAATTCATTTCAGTCTTGAAATATGGAATTAATTTCTTTATAATGAAAATGCGTGGATAACGCAGGCAAAACATATCATTAGAACGAAATGCGCTGATGATTTTTGGTGAAGAAAGCGAATGGGCTTCTAATGTACTCCATTTTACGGACTGAGCCGAAGTTGTATTTTCGTGGAGTTTGCCACTCCACTACAAAAGCGAAGAAAAAGCCTTGCTATGCAAGGCTTTTCCCGTTTTTATGATATTCACTTACACTAGTTTTGACTGCGTAGATCATAGACCCACTACCTTCAATTTCTGCATATTATCCCGTTTCAGTTCCAGCGAAGCGTGCACATACCGGTCCAACGTGATCGTCACAGAGGCATGTCCTAATATTTCTGACAATGATTTAACTTCAAATCCGACCTCAACAGCTCGCGTCGCAAATGTGTGGCGCAGCGTATGAAAATGTACGCCCTCCAGACCGCATGCCTGCGTGTACCTTTCCAATCGATACTGCAATGTCCGCGGCTCCATGAACGCTTCCGTTCCGGTCAGAACATACGCAGCTGAACTTTGCGGTTTCATGCGCCTGCAAAGCCCGGTTGCGTATTCCGTCATAGGGATCGTTCGCACGGAGGTATCGCTTTTGGGCGGACCAATCACAATCCTTGTTCGAGCACCTTGCGATACGCTGGTGTCATGCAGCCTTTGCAGGGCCTTTGCAATTCGGATAGCTTTATCGTTTGTAGAAACACTTTCCCACTGCAGTGCACAGAGTTCACCAATTCGTATGCCTGTACATAGCGCCAGCAAGATACCAAATCGGCACGAATCCAGATCCTCATGTAGATAGGCAACGAGGCGCGCCTGCTCTTCTCTGGACAAAACGCGCATCTCCTTCTTGCCAATCTTCGGATAGTTGATCTCCACCGCGGGAAATGAGCCTGCAAACTTCGAGGAAGCGAACTTCAAAATGCCATGCAGCACGACTAGAATATCATGCACCGTCTTTGGCGCCAGTTCATCTTCGAATTGCAGTTCTTTGATGAAATCGTCCATCAATTCCGTCGTGAAGCCCAGAGGGTGGCACACACCGAGCTTTGGAATGATGTGCTTATTGACCGCGGTGCTGTATTTAATATACGTCGATTCTTTCACCGTGCATTTCTTTGTATGTAGCCATTCCAAGCAATAGCTGGAGAACGGTTTTTGCGTTCTGGCTGTCGGTAAGGGAGCTCCATTTGCCAAAGCTGCTTTGCGCTTTGCGGCTTTCTCTTTGGCTTCCCGATATGTTTTCCCATAACAGTATCCATACTTGATTTTTCCGGATAGCTCACGACCCTTGATATACCGAGCCTCCCAGCGACCGTCCCGCCGTCTGAAGATATTCTCACCCTTTGCCATTTTGTAATTCCTCCTTGTGCAGTGATTATGTTGGGTGTGGATCTTATTTTAATTTCATCCAGACTGCTGGGATGACTGCGCTGAACTTTAAGTCAACGGAATTCTCCGCAAAAAATTAACGTAAGTTGACAAAAACATACTTTTTTCTTCCATTTCTTTGTTGATTCAATTGCATTTGAATATGTAATGTGCTATAATACGGAAGAATAACTATGTTTTGCGCTGCACGCAGAGTGGCAAACTCCATGAAAGCTCCGCTGACACATCTGCATTAACAAAAGATGTTCGTTTTTGTGCAGCTATGGCGGAGGCGGTACTTACTTGAATTGCGCACCTTGAATGGATATTTTTGTACAGCAATTTGCAAATTCAATATCTGTGTAGAGCCTTTGCCCCTGGACGGCTTCGTGCTGAACCGATGGGGGGCAGAGATACAGATATCAATGTAGGGATGTGAGATATGTGACAACAACAGCGAGCAGCTGTTTGACAGAGGAGAGCTCTGCCGATGTGATCATTCAAATAGCAAAACCTGTATTGGAACAAAAGAAGCTGTACCTGATAACGAAGCGTGCTTTTGACATAGTATGTTCTTTCCTGGGCCTGCTGATTCTGGCAATCCCGATGATAATCATTGCATTGATCATCACTTTGGACTCGCCAGGTCCCCCAATTTTTAAGCAGGAGCGGCTCGGTCTCCATGGGAAGCCGTTTATGATCTATAAATTTAGGTCAATGCGTCTTGACGCAGAGGAAAACGGCCCGCAGTGGGCAGATGAACAGGATCCAAGATGCACACACTTCGGCCAAATTCTCAGACGCACCCGGCTGGACGAGCTTCCTCAGTTCTATAACATCCTGCGCGGCGACATGAGTTTCGTCGGCCCGCGGCCGGAGCGTGCTTATTTCTACGGAGAATTTGAAAAATACATTCCCGGTTTCTCCAACCGGTTAATGGTTGTTCCTGGCCTGACTGGACATGCTCAGGTGAATGGCGGATATTCTCTGAAGCCGGAAGAAAAAATTATCTACGATATGGAGTATATAGAAAAACGATCGATTTGGATGGATTTGGCGTGTATTGGAAAAACGATCCGCGTCGTTTTGTGCGGCGCGGGCGCCCGATAAAGAAAGATGCGTTTGGAGGACAATCCTAGAATATGAACGAAAGTAAGAAACCGTATGCTTCCGTGGGGGGCACAGAGCTGTCACTATGGGATATTACAAAGATCCTGTTAGCCAAGATTCATTGGCTGCTCCTTGCGGGGGTCGTTGTTGCTGCGGGCGTTTATGCAGTAGTAACATTTTTTGTTACGCCGACCTATGAATCTCGAGTGAGTTTTTATGTATATAACAGTGCGGACAATTCTTCACAGGGAACGATCAATAACAGCGACCTCCAGGCGGCGGAGAGCCTTGCTACGACCTATTCAAAGATCCTGGCGAGCAATTCTGTTTTGGATTCCGTCCTGAGTGATTTGAGAGCAGAAACCTCATTGTCGAGAAAGGAACTTAGCCGCATGGTGAATGTCTCCGTTGTGTCGGATACACAGTTGCTGGAGGTGGTAGCGACCTCGACCGATCCAGAGCTTGCCTGTAAGATCGCCAATTCCTTTGCAAAAGTTGCGCCTACTGAAATCGTTCGTATTACCAAGGCGGGCGGCGTCGAGGTCGTGGACCGACCGGAGGTGGCAACGGAAAAATCTGCGCCCAGAACCGTATTTGACAGCGCGATTGGATTTGTGGTTGGCATGATACTGGCTTCAGTTGCTATTATTCTGCGAATGATGGCCGATACGACCATCTACCTGCCGGAGGACATTGAAAAGTCCGCCGGTGTGACTGTCCTTGGTCAGATACCGGACATCCATGCGACAAATGAGAATGCTGGCTGCTGGAAGCTGGCGGAGGGAGGTGCAGTGCTCTATGGCGAAAAAGAAAGAAAGCCGAAAGGTAGCGATTGAAGCTGTTCGTACAAGCAGGAAACGTCTGCTGACCAATGAATCTCCATTTGCGATAAAGGAAGCCTATGTAAAGTTGCGCACCAGTTTGATGTTCTGCATGACGGCGGATAAGGAGCGCCCATGTACGAGCTTCGCCGTCACTAGCGCAAAGCCCTCTGAGGGCAAGAGCCTGACAGCAGCCAACATTGCCATTAGCTATGCAATGTTGGGCAAAAAGGTGCTCTTGATCGATGCGGATATGCGCAAGCCGACACAGCGCCGCCTTTGGAGGGTGGAGAAGCCTACCGGCCTGTGCGACTTTCTTGCAAAAATATCGAAGCTCGAACTGGACAAGGTGAAAGATCTGCCGCTCTGGATCGTTTGCACTGGAACCATTCCGCCGAACCCCTCCGAATTGCTTTCATCCGAGCGCATGAAGCACTTCGTGGAAGAAAGTGCAAAGGTTTATGACTACATTATTATCGACACGCCGCCGATCAATACGGTCGCTGACGCGCAAATTGTTTCGACCTATGTGGACGGTGTGGTACTCGTAGTCAAGTCCGGCGATACGACGCAGGATGAGCTGAACGAGGCCATCGATGCGGTACGCCGTGCGGGCGGAAACCTATGCGGCACGGTGCTCAACGACCTGAATATGAAATCCGTGAAGTATGCTTACAAATATAAATATGGGGGCAAATACGGATATAAGTATTCCTATTCTGAGTCGTATGAAGCGCGGTAATATGAAGCTCGACTTGTCGCTTGACTACCATGCCCATATTCTTCCTGGCTGCGACCATGGGAGCGACGGCCTTGCGACCTCGTTGAAACAGGTGGAGATGGCAGCTTCTGCTGGCGTGAAAACGATCTGTGCAACGCCGCATTTTTACCCGCACAAGGAGTCCGTCGAATCCTTCCTGCGCCGTAGGAAGAAAACTGCAGGGCTGCTGCTCCGTGAGCTGCCTGAAAACGCTCCGCTGATTCAGCTCGGCGCAGAGGTACTGATCTGCGATGGCATGGAACGGCTGGACGGCCTGAACCGCCTGTGCCGTGAGGGTACAAACGAGCTGTTGTTGGAAATGCCGTTTTATGCGTGGCCGGAGTCGATCTGGGACACGCTGTATCTTCTGTGTGACCTGGCGGATATTCAAATTGTCCTTGCTCACGCAGAGCGGTATCCTGCAGAGAATATTGAAAAACTGATTTGTGAGAGCGTGCCGCTCCAGCTCAATGCAGAATGCCTGACAAAGCCGCTGAAACGTAAACGGTATCTTGAATGGATTGAAAATGGATATGTAAAGTACCTCGGAAGTGATATCCATATGCTTGGCCGCGGGTATAAGGATTGGCAGAAATGCAGACAGATGCTGGAGAAGAAGTATGTATGAACGAGAAAGAAAAATTGACGGAATACGAACGGCACCGCTTGTTTCGGTCATCATGCCTGCGTACAATGCAGAAAAATATATTGAGGAAGCGGTTTCTTCCGTGCTTTCGCAGACCTATAAAAACTGGGAACTGCTGATTCTTGACGATTGCTCTTCCGACTGCACGGCCGAAATTGCGGAGTACTTTGCAAGCCTTGATACTCGTATACGTCTGCTGCGGAATCCGCAGAACATGGGCGTGGCGAAAACGAGAAACCGTGGTTTTGATATCGCAAAGGGCGAATGGATCGCATTGCTCGACAGCGACGATGTGTGGCACAGTGATAAGCTGGAAAAGCAGCTGGCTGTTGCAGGGCGTGCTGGTGCGGATATCATCTACTGCTCCTACGCGCTGGTTAATGAAAGCGGAGCACATTTATCGGACTATATCGTTCCGGAAACGACATCGTATGATGCCATGCTGAGGGAAAGCGTGCTGAGCTGTTCTACCGTGTTGCTCCGTCAGCTTATTTTACGAGAACATCACTTTTCTGCGGAGCACTATCACGAGGATTATGCGCTCTGGCTGGAATTGATGAGATTCGGCTATCGCGCGGTGGCCTGTAGAGAAATTCTGGTGGACTATCGTGTTGTGAACGGCTCTCGTTCAAGTAACAAGTTCAAATCGGCCAAGTATCGCTGGGAGATTTACCGTGATGTCGAGAGGCTCTCGCTGCCACGGTCGGCGCAAGCGTTTCTGACATATGCACTCCACGGCATGCGCAAACATAGGAGATTCTAGCATGGAGGTTGTAAAGGACATGACCGCGCACCAAACGCTCCTGCTGGAGATGCTCAAGGACTTTGACGCCGTATGCCGCAAGCACGGTATTCGCTATCAGCTCTTTGCCGGAACGGCGTTGGGCGCTGTTCGCCACCATGGCTTTATTCCTTGGGACGATGATCTGGATGTCATCTTGATGCGGAGTGAATATGACCGCTTCTTCGCGGAAGCGGCGGTGGATTTTGACGCTGATACCTACTATGTGCAGCAGGAAAACAGCGCGCATTGGCCAATGCAGTTTTCAAAACTGCGTAGAAACCACACGGCCTGCATCGAAAAATACCATCCGAAAGACCCGCTCATCCATCAGGGTGTCTACATCGACATCTTCCCGTGTGACAATCTTTCCGACCGGCCGCTGATGCGCAAATTGCAATTTGCTGCATCAAAAATCGTGATTGCAAAGGCACTGTATGCGCGCGGTTATGAAACCAATAGCTTTGTAAAAAAGCTGTTTATGCAGCTGTGCCGTGTGCTTCCGCGTGAAAAACTGGAACGATTTTGCGCGAATCGTGACGATGTGCATACAAGTATGTGCCACACGTTTTTTGCGGCTGGAAAAAAATATGGGAAGAACATCTTTCCGAGAGCATGGTTCGAAGAGACAGTCGAATTGCCGTTTGAGGATGGCGCGTTCCCAGTCTCTGCGCATTATGATGCGCTTTTGAGTCGACTGTATGGGGATTATCGCAGACTTCCCCCGCCGGAGGCGCGCAAGTGCAAGGAGCATGCGGCCATCTTGGATTTAGAGCATTCCTATCAACGCTATTTAGCAAAGCAAGGATCGATGGATATAGCTGTCTATACCCGGAGTATTCGATAAAGGAGAAGATCGGTGGCTCTCGAAAATGAATGAAATGGTTATTTTGATTTTGTAAAGGCGTTGCGATCTTCCTGGTGATTTTCGGGTACGCATTGCAGTATGGCAGCGGCAGCGCCTTTCTTTCCGGCGGATGGTATTGGGATGCCCGGTCATGAAGGCAATCTACAGTGTGCATATGCCACTGTTCATTGCTGTCAGCGGCTATTTATATTGGTTCAGCATGCAGTCGCATGGCTCTGTACAAAGTGCGTTGAGGCGCATCCGGCAACTGCTTCCGGTCTGTATCGTCTGGGGCATCGCGCTTTGGCTTTTGCGGATTGCATCCGGAAAAAGCGGAGACTTCAAGTCACTGGCGAGGCTTTGCATTACAGATTTTTGGTTCTTGTGGACGTTAATGATTGCGGCTTGCGTGGCATCCTTAGTGGAATGTGTTGCCCCAAGAAAAGCTTTGGCGAGAATAGCTATGTATTGAGTTCTCCTCGGCGCAGCGTTCTTTACAACGGATCTTTATTGGCTGAACGCACATAAGTTTATGCTCTTCTTGTTTGCCGCGGGAGTCTGCTGCGGAAGATATGGCTGCAAGTGGCTGCTTGGCCGTACGGCGGCGGTGGTTTCGCTGCTTACTTGGTGTGCGCTGATACCGTTTTACACGAGAGATTCCTTATTTATCTAAGCGGTTTTACGTTGCTGGGCAAGGAAGATTATTTGCGTCAGATCATGATTGATGCCTATCGCTTTGTCATCGGGTGCTCCGGGACGGTTGCGCTGCTGAATGTTCTGAAGCTGATTTATGAGCGGCTGTGCAGATTGAAAATCAGCGCTTTTTTGGATCTGATTCGTCAGCTTGGCAAGCAATCGCTCAGCATCTATATTTTGTCGACATATCTATTTGAATATGTTCTGCCTCGCTTGACGCTGGGAGCAACGGTGAACTATCTGCTGACCTTACATGAAAGCGTCGCGATTCTTGCGGTGTGTTATAGCTTGGGATTGCTGCTGCAGAGATCCGATGTGCTGAGACGGCTGATCCTTGGGCGCGGCCGAACGGGGAAGTTGAGAGAGTGATTTGTATGGATACGAATCATGCGCCCTTGCGGGTGCTTGTGGTCAGTCATAACGTGTTCAGCGCTTCTGGAAACATGGGGAAAACGATGATGCGTATGCTGGCGGGTATTTCTCCGGAAAATCTCGCGCAGATGTACTTCCATCAGGAGATTCCGACCAGAAAATGCTGCCTTCGTTATTTCAGGATCACGGACAGTGATGTTTTGCGCTCGGTATTTACTCGCAGAGCACATTACCGCACATTTTCAAGTTGTGATATCGATGAATCTGCATCTCAGAGCAGAACAGACACGGGTAATTTGGCCAAGGTCTATCAGTTTTCCAGACGGCGTACCCCTATGATCTATTTTCTGCGGGATACCATGTGGTGCCTCGGGAAATGGAAGACGCGTGCGCTTGAAGATTGGGCGAGGACGTTTGCACCAGATGTAATTTTTTTCGCAGCGGGAGACTATGCGTTCTCCTACCGCGTTGCGCTCTATCTGTCCGACCTGCTTAATGTTCCAATCACTATGTGGTGTGCAGATGACTTTTATATTGAACCGCAGAGGAGCGGGACGCTGCTCAGACGTCTGCACTGCCGCCGCTTGCGTAAATTGGCAGAACGTGCTGCAGAGCGGTCAAAGAGCATGATCACGATTAGCGACGCCATGCAAAGAGACTATGAGGTGCTATTTGGCTTCCCGGTGCAGACGATTCGCATTTCAAGCGGTGTCAATTCTGCGGCTCTTCCGTTCGAACAGCGCAAAGGTATTTCTTATGTCGGCAATCTGGGCCTGAATCGGATCACACCGCTGATCGAACTTGGGCGTGCTTTGAAGGAGGCACGGTTGCCGGGATTTGAGACAATCCGTGTGTATTCCGGTGAGCGGAATCCGGCAACCCTTGCGCAGATTCGCGAGGACAACGGCCTCACATTCTGCGGGCGGCTAACAGAGCAAGGTGTCGAGCAGGTTTTGGGAGCAAGTAAATTCCTGCTTCTCGTAGAGTCATCAGATCGGAACGCTGTCCGCCGGACGAAGTACTCTCTGTCGACAAAGGTTGCGGAGAGCTTGCGTAGTGGGGCGTGTATCATCGCCTATGGGCCTGGAGAAATCGCATCCATCGAGTATTTGCACCGGCATAAGGCGGCCTATATTCTAAACAACGCGGCGGACTTTCCAACTGCGATTCGTGCGCTTTGCCAACAGTATGATATGTATGAAAACTATGTCTGTGCATCGCGCGAACTGGCAAATGCATTTCATGACGCAGAGAAAAACGAGACATACATAGATGACATCTTTGTCAAAGCAATTCACCAATATTCCGGTCGAGGAGGTTGAGGTCATGCAAAAGCATAGACGAACGAGACATAACCGCGCAGTGCGGATTGGGCTGCTTTTATTGAATTGCGTGCTCCTGTGCGGCTTGCTGGCGGGGTGCGGCGGAGGAGAGCCTAAGGAGGAAGTGCTGCAAAACACCAGCCCGTTGATTGAAACATCTGCTGAAGATTTGATCATCCACACAAGTTACGGCACCCTGTATTACCCGGAGTGCTGGCGGGAGTATGTCACGATCTGGCAGGAACAGAGCAGCGATACAATCACGGTCGTGTTCGAAACCAAGAGTGGTGAGAAAACCTATGAGCTGTTTCGGATCCTAATTGGTGAGGGTACTGGTGAGGTGGCTGGCAGGCTGACCGACGATGATGGTACGCAGCGTAATGTTTATCTGCGCGCGCAGGAGCTGCCGGAGGACTCGGGCCTGGAGGGCTCGGAGCTGGTCCGGTATTATGCAATGCAAGAGGACTTAAATTATCTGATCGATCATTTAAGCTGAATGTAATTACAATAGGAGGAGAACTGTTATGACAAGTAGACTGGTGAAACGACATTTGTCTTTGTGCCTTGTTCTTGTGATGCTGCTGACAGCTATGCTGCCGGTCAGCGTCTTCGCGGCGGGCTCAAACGATGAAGGCTCTGCTGCTTCCGGGGGGAACGCAGCTGCAACTACGATGATTTCAGACTATGCAACATTCCTTTCCTGTTTCAAGGTTCTGGAAGGCTATGCCCAGACCTATGCGGAAGAAAATACTGGTGAGGATGCCAATGCGCTGATCATCAACTATATCCGTACAGGCGTGGAGCGGTACACCTCCGGCACTTGGGAAATGGTCTGCGGCAAGGAGAATACTGCCTTTACCGCCTATGTTTCCGAGCAGGATACCGCGAACAATACCTCGGCTTCTGCACTGAAGAACTTGGGCAACTTCACATTGCCCAATGGCAATAAAGTTGACCTTGGCCATGTGTTTGGCGCAATGGATGTGGCCAATTACGCCAAGGTGCAGGGCATGACGGATGCTGTTGTTCAGGCTCGTGCCGACATGGGCAGTTGGGCCGGTGACATTACAGATCTGATGTACTGCGCCGAAAACGTGGATATCGCTGACAAGGTAGATACCACGGAGACTGACGTCGATACGCTTGCCGCCAACATTCGTACAAAATACCTCGGTGTAGATTACGGCACACTCAACAGTGTGGGTCACTCCTTCGCTGATACGGACCTCTATGGCGACATGGATGCGTTCTATCTCACAACGGAGATGAACCGCGGCGGTGTGGCGTTGAGCACGATCATTGAGAACTACTTTACCGCAGGGCTTACAGACGCAAGCCGCGCTTCCTACTTCCTGACCAACCGTCTGGGCGGCATGGTCACCAAAGACGGTATCCGGAGCAAGGTCCTGAGCATCTATACCGGGAATACCCTGATCGGTGCGCTGGAGAGCTCGTACTCGCTGACAGATCTGCCCAATTGCGAGACGCTGCGCAAGGCCTGCTGCTATGCATTTGCGGATTATCTGTTTGATCTGGCTGGCGATCCCAACGGCACGGATCCCGTTGATCCCGACCCGGTCGATCCGGATCCTAAGCCCGAGCCGAAGCCGGATAATGCCTACTATTCTGTGTTTTCTTCGGACACGACGACGGTCGCGCCCGGTGTGACGCAGACGATCAACTATGCACTGACCAAGGACGACAAGCAGATCGTCTACTACATTGCCACGGCGGATATCGCCCGGGAGGATGTGAGCATCCACGCCAATTATCACGACAACGATCCGAGCCAGGGCTGGGCAATGTCCCGCGTGTCCGATCAGATGGCGGCGGCTCAGAAGCGTCATTCCGATCCGTCCGATGCGGCAAACTACGTCGAGCACTACAATGCAGTGGTCGGTGTCAACGCTGACTTCTACAACATGACCACCGGTGCCCCCAGCGGCGCGCTGGTCATGGATGGTGTCGAGTATCATGGCGGCACCTCCGAAAACTTCTTTGCGATTCTGAAGGATGGAACCGCCATGATCGGCAGCTCCAGCGATTACGCAGCCTATAAAGACCAAATCCAAGAGGCTGTCGGTGGCAGCGTTTATCTGGTCAAGGATGGGAAGCCTGTCGTGACCAGTGCGGCGGACTATTATAACAGCCGTCATTCCCGCACTTGTGTGGGTATCACTGCTGAGGGCAAGGTCGTCATGATGGTGCTGGACGGCCGTCAGGAACCCTTCTCCGCTGGCGGCAGTGCTGAAGAACTGGCACAGATCATGCTGGACGCAGGCTGTGTGACCGCAATCAATCTGGATGGCGGCGGTTCCACTACCTTCGTAGCGAAGCAGGAAGGCAGCAATACGCTCACGGTTGTGAACCGTCCTTCGGATGGTTATGAGCGTTCCGTTAGTTCCTCTCTGATGGTGGTCTCCACGGCCCCTGTCTCTACGGAGTTTGATCATGCCCTGATCACCTCTGCTTACGATTACTTGACGAGCGGCGCCACGGTTCGTCTGGTTGCTTCCGGTGTCAGTGTGTCCGGCAGCGCTGCGGAACTCCCTGCCAATCTTACATGGAAGTCCGCAGATGAAACCATCGGTACCGTCTCTGAAGATGGTGTTTTCAACGCCGTCAAGAAAGGCAGCGTGGAAATTCAGCTCCTGTCCGGTGACACGGTGATCGGCAGCAAGACGCTTACCGTGGTCGAGCCGAATGGACTGAAATTTTCCAAGACAAGCATCAACGCCATCTACGGGGATTCGGTGCGCCTTCCCCTGATCGCAACCTATAATGAGAATCCCGTCGCTGTATGCGCGGGCGATATCACATTTGAACTGAGCAACAGCGCAGCAGGTACTGTGGAAGCTGCGAACAATGGCTTTGCCTTTACTGGCAGCGAGGGATCCGGCCTGCGCAACGTTACCATTACGGCTATGATCACGCGGGACTATTCCATCAGTGCCACGATCAAGGTCGCCATGTACAGTGCCAATCAGGCGATTTTCGACTTTGACAACGCCACAGGCGGCGACAGAACCTTCGCATGGACAAGAGAAGTCTCCAACGCGGAATATCTCCCCGGCGGCGACGGCGAGACAGACCGCTATCATGTGATCGATCCCAGCCAGCCCATGAACGTCACCTATGTCTTCGGACTGGATATGATGACGATCAAGATGCCTGAAAAGCTGAAGCCGCTTCTGTCCATGGTTGCTGGCGGCGATATTTCCGGCATCACGGCCTGGGATCTGCTGCTCCAGCTGGCAGAGCGTGTCAGCCCGAAGACTGAGGTGACGGTGAAGTTCCAGTTCGACCAGAATGTCGATGTGGACATTTCCAACCTGACGGTGTCGAATGATTATTTCCGTCTGACGTCCGCATCCATGGACGAGAATAATCTGCTCACGGTGAAGTGCAATTTCATCAAGCAGAGCCAGGCCATTGATCCTGAAACGGCCAACCCCATCTGCATTCTCAGTGGTGTAAAGATGACCGCTAAGAACGGCGCGAATCAGACGCTGACAATTACGAACGCTGGTTCGATCGGCTATGATATCTATCTTGGCGCAAACGCGCTCTACAGCATGGCCAAGCAGACCTCTTTCCAAGAGCAATATGGTATTTATCCCTATGAGGAGCCGGAAAATGTCACACATCCCAAGGGCGGCCATTTTTACTGCGAATCGTATCAGAAATTTACGGATAAGTTCATTCTGGATGGCACAGTCTGGTCCGGCTGGAAGCAGATCAACGGCGCAACCTACTACTTTGTGGATAACGTCGCTGTGAAGGGCGTTCACAAGGTCCCTGGTCTCAACGATGAAAGCAACGAGTATTTCTACCAGTTCAATGAGACGACCGGTGCTTGCGAGGGTAAGGTCACAGGCCTGTTCGAACTTGACGGCGCACGGTATTACACCATCAACGGCATCCTGCGTTCTGGTTGGTGGAGTCTCCTGGATGAAAACGGCGAAGAGAGTTACTACTACTTCGACAAGAATACGTTCAAGGGATTGAACGGAAAAACGCAGCGGTTCTTTGCGAACCTGACCTATGAGTTTGAAAATGGCAAACTTATTCGTGGCGACTGGCTAACAACAAATTCCGGAACGAAGTATTATTATGGACCGGTCTATGTCTACGGCAAGTGGTTTGCGGTGGACGGAAATCGTTACTATTTCGACCAGAACGGCTACAGATACGAAGGCCTTCGTTATGTGAAGGAGACAAACAACCACGATGACCCCGGTTATTGGTACAATTTTGGGGAAGACGGTGTCTTCCATGGCGTGTATCAGCACACGGGCCTATTCCAGCTGAACGGAGACACATACTATACGATCAACGGCACAGTCTGCAATGGCCTGTATCTGGCAGAAGACGGATACTATTACTACTTTGCCAGTAATTATAAAGCTGTGAAGAACGGACGGTACTGGGTGTCGTACCCCAATGATACAGGGTTTGCGGAAGGTTTCTATAATTTCGATGAAAATGGTCACATGATCGTGAAGACCAATCCGAACTATAATGGTATCGTGGAGGTCGATGGAGAATATTGGTACTATGTTAATGGCATCCCGACCTACGCCGGCTTGATCCAGATCGACGGAGATTACTACTACGTCAACAGCTCCTGCAAGGTGGTCA
>ERZ780139.2424-NODE-2424-length-13946-cov-8.036354_pt1 | contig 13946 bp, 10 predicted proteins | sample MGYA00511476_ERZ780139 | MGnify/ENA primary metagenome ERZ780139 (study PRJEB29588, sample SAMEA2158190) | human gut metagenome | biome: human gut; feature: human-associated habitat; material: faeces | place: Denmark | collected 2008/2010 ... | reverse complement strand
CACGCATCTGGTGTTGTGCGTCATCGAACAGGCGGGGCGTGAAGGGCGTGAGTCGGGATTCTCACGTTTCGCGTTCGCGGATGCCAGCGCCGCCAATCGTGCGGTCAGCCGCGATATGAGCGGCGTGACTGCTTCGTTCGACATGGCCGACGGATCGACGTTGCAGGGTGGTGCCGTAGCCATGCAGGAACGTTATCTGCAGGCTGTGGAACAGTTCGTGGATGAGCATCCGGAAGTGGCTTCGTCGTTGCCGCGCACCGATGTGCACGATGTGATTCGTCAGTGGCGCAATGCGTTGGAAATATTCCGTTCCGGCAATGTGGATGCCTTGAGCGACAAGGTGGACTGGGTATGCAAGCATCGCCTGTTCGAAGCGCTGCGTACCCGTTCCGGTGGGAATATTACACAGCGCAAATTGGAACAACTGGATTTGGATTATCATGACGTGGCCAATGGTGCGTTGTATGACTCGTTGCTTCGTCGTGGGACTTTGCACTCATTGATTGGCGATTGGCAGGCTCAGGAGGCCCGCACCACGCCTCCGGCAGACACGCGTGCCGCATTGCGTGGTAGGTTTGTCGGCGCGGCCAAGGCATATGGCGCGCAGTATTCCTGTGATTGGACCAGATTGTCGTTGCAGTCGCCGCAGAAGATGGACATGGTCTTGCTTGATCCATTTCAATGGGAAGGGAACGAGGATTTCCGAGCCATGCTTGATGCTTTGGTATAAAGATGAAGGCAGATGGTCTGCATGCATCTACGAGAGTGGGGCGCGGTCGAGGTTTATGGACCGTGCCCCACTCTCGTATTTGTGTTCCGCTATTTCGTTACGTGATTCTAAAGCGGTTAGTGTCGCTAGGCCGATCTAAGTCAGGCTTCGCCGCGGTATTTCGCCATCATCTGCGATTGCAGCTGCTGCGCGCTTGGCGGCGTCCATGTAATGGCGTCCGCACCTGCTTCGATGGTGGCGAGAATGCGTTCTTCGGAACCGCCTCCTGATGCGAGAATCGGGATTTCCGGATGGTGCATGCGGATGCTTGCCACAACCTGAGCGGTGCGTGCGCCTGCCGCCACATTGATGATGGCCGCGCCGGCAAGGATCTTACATTCGGTGGTCTCATCGTCTTCCGTGACTGTGGCGATGACTGGAATATCAACCATCAACATGGTAGTTTCGATGGTTTCCGCAGGAGCGGGCGCATTGATGACAACGCCTGACGCGCCTTGCATTTCGGCCACCATAGCCAATTCGGCCACACGTGGACCTGTGGTGGTGCCACCGCCCACGCCTACGAACAACGGCATCTGGGCTACGGTGAGCAGCGCTTGCGTGATGACCGGCTCGCCGGTGCGGATGTTGATGCGCATGCCGAGCAGCGTGTTGATCAGGCTCAATGCGTCGGCTCCGCTTTCCACCGCGGCTCGTGCCGGCACGGTGATGTCGGTGACGTTCGGGGTGAGTTTGACGATCATCTTCTTGTCGGTGAGCTTGCGCAGTCTGGTGATGAGGCGGCTCAAAGCCACCGGGTCGGTGCCGACGCTCATGCCGCCTGCGGACACGTTCGGACAGCTCACGTTGATTTCCAGCATGTCGGCCGGGGAATCGTCGAGCTTGGACACGACTTCCGCGTAGTCGTCGTCGCAGTGTCCGGCGACGTTGGCGATGACGGTGGCGTTGATGGCCTTGAGTTTCGGCAGATCGTCCTCAAGGTAATGGTCCACGCCGGGATTCTGCAAGCCGACGGCGTTGATGTTGCTGGAGGGGCCTTCCGCAGTACGGATGCCAGGATTGCCTTCCCATGGCACCGGAGACACGCCTTTGGTGGTGACGGCGCCCAGCTGGCTCACGTCATAGAACCAGCGCACGGCAGCATATTGGAACGTGCCGGAAGCGGTCGCCACCGGATTCTTCCACGGGATACCAGCCACCTGGGTGGGATGCTTCCATTCGTGCTGTTCGTACAGGTTCGCATGTTGTTCTGCGGTCATGCTCACTCCCCCCATCCCAATTGTTCGCGGGTGAACACAGGTCCGTCCGAGCAGACCTTCAATCGTCCTTCGGCGGTGTCGACGGTGCACAGCACGCATGTGCCGTATCCGCAGCCCATGCGCTGTTCCAAGCTCAGCTGTGCCTCGATGCCGCGTTTCGCCGCCCATGCGGCGACGGCCTTCATCATCGGCAACGGCCCGCATGAGAGGATGACCGGCTTCAGCTCGCCGTTCACCAGTTCATTTTCAATACGGTCAAGGAGCGTTACGACATTGCCTTCGGATTCGTCGATGCTGTATGTCTTGTCCGCGTACCGGCCGACGTATCCGTCTCCGAAACGCACGTTGCGGTATCCGAACACCGCGGTGCTCGTCGACCCCTCCGATTCGGCGATGGCCTGCGCGGCGCGCACCAGCGGCGGCACGCCGAGACCGCCGGCCACCAGCACGTAGTTCGCGTTCTCCTTGGTGTTGAAGGAGTTGCCGAGAGGACCCATCACCCGAATGGTGTCGCCCGCACGCAATTCGGAGAATTCGGCGGTGCCTTTGCCGACGACGGCGAAGATAAGGCTCACCTCATCGCCATCCACTTCTGCCACGCCGAACGGGCGGGGCATCAGTCTGCTCGGATTGTTGGAATACACGTCGACGAACTGCGCCGGCTTGGCATGTCCCGCGATGAATTCGTCGCGGAATGTCAATCGGTACACGCCATCGGCCAGCATGCGGTTGTCGACGATTTCGACCGTGTGCCTGCTGGGGAAGAATCCCGCTTCCCTCGCCTGGCCGACGGTCGGCATGAACGTTGCTGCGGCGGTCATGACTCCCTTTCCTGTGTTTCGTTCGATTGTTCTGGTAGCTTACGGCAGTACCGCGCGCAGATTGTCGCGCATGTCCTTCGCGGCCTCGCGCGCCGATTCGGCGACCAAGTCAAGCGCATCGTCTGCGCTCATGGATTCGCTGTATTTGCTGGACTTCTTCCAGGCTCCGATGATGCCACGCGACGAATTGACGAGCGCGCCCATGCCGTCTTTGTCGAACATGCCGGCCACGCCTTGGGCGGTACCGCCCTGCGCGCCGTAACCGGGGACCAGGAAGAACGTGTGCGGCATGCGCGCCCGCAACGCCTTGCCTTCCTCGGGATGGGTGGCTCCGACCACCGCGCCGACACGGGAATACCCGTTCGCGCCGATGGTTTCGGCTCCCCAGCCTTCCACGAGGTCGGCGACATGCTCGTACACGCGCTCGCCTGAGGCGAGTTCGAGTTCCTGCAGTTCGCTGCTGGATGGATTGGAGGTGCGTACCAGTACGAAGATGTCCTTGTCGGCACCAGTGGCGGCTTCGACGAACGGGGTGATGCCGTCGGTGCCGAGGTAGGGGTTCACGGTGACCGCGTCCTCATGCCACGGGTCGAAAGCGTGCTCCCCCGCGTTCACACCGCTCAGATGGTGGGCGTAGGCGGCTGCGGTGGAGCCGATGTCGCCGCGCTTGACGTCGCCGAGGACGTACAGTCCCTGCTGTTTGGCGTATTCGCAGGTCATGCTGTAGGCGTCGATGCCGGCTGGTCCGAGCGCCTCATACATGGCGATCTGCGGTTTGACGGCCGGGACAATGTCGGCTACTGCGTCGATGATGGCGCGGTTGAATTCGAAGAAGGCGACGGACAGTTGGGCTGCCGGCGCTTCCGTCGGATCCTCCACCTGTTCGGCGATTTCCTCGGCGAAGCTGGCCACGACCTGCTTCGGCACCAGCGCTTCGGTGGGGTCGAGTCCCACGACGCTTGGATTCTGCTTGTCTTCGATGGCTTCGATCAGACGGTCCATCAGTCCTCCTTGTCGATGCGGCTGAAGGCCAGCTTCGAGCCGATGATGGTGGCGAGCGGCCGGCCGGTGACCTGCCATCCGCCGAATGGGGTGTTACGTGCCGAGGAGTGGAACTTCTCCGGGTCGACGGTCCATTCCTCTCCGGTGTTCAGCACCACGAGATCCACCTGGTCGCTTTCGGGCACGCGGCCCAGATCAAGCACGCGCTTGGTGTCGTCGTCTCCCGGCACGGCGTCGGCGTAGTCGTCGAGCACCGCCGTGATGTCCGTTTTGTCGTGGCCCATGAGTTCGGCCGGACCGGTGGACATGAGTTCGATGAGACGTTCGTCGGAAATGAATCCGCCGTCGACAAGTACCTTGTGGCAGACGCCGTATGCGCATTCCAGCCCGATGATGCCGTTGGGCGCGTCGAGGAAGCCGAGTTCCTTCTCTTCCATGGTGTGGGGCGCATGGTCGGTGGCCAACAAATCGACCGTGCCGTCGGCGACGGCTGCGATGGTGGCCTGGCGGTCCGCTTCGGAGCGCAGCGGCGGGTTCATTTTGGCCAAAGTGCCGTACTTAAGCAGCGCCTCGTCGTTCAATGCGATGTAATGCGGCGCGGTCTCGCAGGTGATCGGAAGTCCTTCGGCCTTGGCTTTGCGGATGGCGTCGAAGGAGATCGCGGTGCTGACGTGCTGGAAGTGCACGTGCACGCCGGTTTTGCGGGACATGTCAATGTCGCGTTCGACGATTTTGAGTTCCGTGTCCTCCGGAATGCCTGGAACGCCAAGCTTGCGGGACACCGGACCGTCATTGACCGCGCCGGTGTCGTGGTGTTCGCAATGCTCGATGAGGTACAGTCCCGACTCCTTGACGTTTTCGAACACCTGTTCGAGAATGCTGGGGGTCACCGCGGAACCGTCATCGCTGATGGCGGTCACCGGATGCGCCAGCTGGTAGGCGTCCTTATGCTCGTCGCCATGTTCGGGCAGGTAGCCGATCCAGTCGGCCACTTCGGTGGCCTCATGGCCGGCACGCCCCTTTGAGGCGCATACGCATAGGTCGTAGCGCACCGGCAGTTTCACGCCATGAGCGGCCTCGTAATGCTGCAGGTAATCGATGACCGTGTCGTATTCGGCGTCGAGCACTTCGGAGGCGCCCGGCTGGCCGGCCTCCACCTTCACGCCATCCATGGCCGGCACGGTGTTTGGCATGATGAGCACGTTCGTGTATCCGCCGGATGCCGCCGCCGCGCAGCCGGAGATCATGGACTCCTTGTAGGTCTGTCCGGGATCGCGGAAATGCACGTGCGGGTCTTCGAATCCGGGGGCGATGGCCATCGCCGAGGCGTCCACGGACGCGTCCGTGTCGGAGGGGACGACGAGGTCAATGACTTCGCCGGTGTTCCAGACCTTGATGTCGTGAAGGGTGAGGGTCATGATTTCAGAACTTCGCTTCCTCGTCGCAGTAGTCGCAACGGTATTCCTGACGGTCGGAATGCACCAGATGGAACATCTGCACCGCAGGCTCGGTGGTGGTGACGCAGCGCGGGTTCACGCATTTGATGATGTTGACGACATGTTCCGGCAGGGTCGGCTTCTTCTTTTCGACGATTTTGCCGCCGCGGACGATGCCGACGGTCGCGGTGCGCGCCACGAGGCCGAGCACGTCGAGGTCGATGGATTCGGTCTCATCCTCGATTTTGATGATGTCCTTCGTGCCGTACATGTGGCTGTCGGTGTTCATGATCAACGCGAGCTTGGTTTTGGACGGGTCGATCTTCAGATACTCAAGTACCTTGAGCGCGGTTCCGGCGGGCACGTGATCGATGATGATGCCGTTCTGAATGCTGGTGACTTCCATCAGGCTTCAACCTCCTTGGCTGCGAGCGGTTCGTATCCCGGCAGTTCGTCACCGACCACCGAGCTTTCCAATGCCATGCGCATGAGCATACCGTTCTTGACCTGTTCGAAGTAGGCTGCACGCGGATCGTCGTCAACTTCCACGGCGATTTCGTTGACGCGCGGCAGCGGGTGCAGCACGGCCATGTCCTTCTTGGCGTACGCCATCTTGGCTTCGTCGAGGATGTAGGTGTCGCGCAGACGCAGATAATCGTCCTCGTTGAAGAAACGTTCTTTCTGCACGCGGGTCATGTACAGCACGTCAAGATCGCCGATGACGGAGACCAGATCCTTGACTTCGGTGTAGGAGCAGGATTCGGTGGCGTTGATGCGGTCAAGCACGTACTGCGGGGTCTTGAGCTCGTCGGGGCTGATCAGCACGAAGTTGACGTTGCCGAAGCGGCACAGTGTTTCGATCAGGGAGTGCACGGTGCGGCCGAAGGTCAGATCGCCGCACAGGCCGACGGTCAGGTTGGTGACACGGCCGAAGCGCGATTGAAGCGTGGCCAGGTCGGCGAGCGTCTGCGTCGGATGCATGTGTCCGCCGTCGCCCGCGTTGATGACCGGCACGGAGGCGGCGCGGGATGCGACCAGCGCGGCGCCTTCCTTCGGATGGCGGATGGCCACCACGTCGACGTAGTTGGACACCGTCTTCAACGTGTCGGCGATCGTCTCGCCCTTGGTGACGGAGGCGAGCTGGGCGCCGGCGAAACCGATCACCTTGCCGCCGAGGCGCAGCATGGCGGTTTCGAAACTCAGACGCGTGCGCGTACTCGGCTCATAAAACAAAGTGGCAAGCACCCTGCCTTCGCAGGTGTGTGCCACTTCTTTACGATGGGAATCGATGTACTGCGCTTTGTGCAGCATTTCCTGAATCTGACGAATGGAAAGATCATCGAGAGTGATGACGCTTTTTCCGACCATCGGCGTTTCGACCGCCGGTTCGAGTACTGAGGACAACGGCTCACCTTTCATGCAACTTGTGGTTGAAGGTGGCCACTGAAAGTGACCTAGCCAACTATAGCCCGAAACACTGACCCGGAGCGTTCACCGCGTGTTCACCGAGCGCCCGCTCGAATCGTTTCATGAAAGGCCGTAGAACAGACGTTCCGTCACGTCGCGCGCCTTGCGCATTACGGCAAGCAGATCGTTTTCGAAATGCTGTCCGCGATTCGCGTCGTATCCGAGATAGACGGCGAGTCCTCCCAGCGAATACGTGTCATCCGGCAGGATATCCGCCTGGTTGACGCGCCCGCTCCACAGGTAGCTGCCGTTGCGCGCGGCCGTGCACATCCACCATGCGCGTCGCAATACGACGGCGTCGCCGGCGGAAACCAGCTTGCGCCGCTCCAACTCGTCCAACGCCTGCATCGTGCCGTTGACTCGCAGGTTCGCGTTGTCGCCGGCATGCTGCAACTGCAGCAGCTGAATCGTCCATTCCACGTCGGACAGACCACCTTTGCCCAGCTTCAGGTGACGGTCCCTACGCACGCCGCGCGGCAATCGCTCGGCTTCCATACGCGCCTTGAGCTTGCGTATTTCGGCGACCTGCGCCTCCGTCAAATCGATCTTCGGATAGCGCAGCGGGTCGGCGACGTTCATCAGGAAATCCTCGGCGAGCGCCGCGTCGCCTGCCGCGTAACGCGCACGCAGGAGCGCCTGGTGCTCCCATGTGCTCGCCCAGGAACGGTAGTATTCCTCGCAGGACGCGTAGGAGCGCACGAGGGGTCCGTTTTTGCCTTCGGGCCGCAGGTCCATGTCGAGTTCGATTTTGGGTTCGAGCGTGGTCGGTCCTTGCAGGATGGCGCGGAGGTCTTCCTGCACTTTGCGTGCGAAGAGGTTGGCTTGGTTGTCGTCGGCGTTATCGGACGGCCGGTAGATGATGATGACGTCGGCGTCGGAGCTGAAGTTCACTTCCCTGCCGCCGTAGCGTCCCATGCCGATGACGGCGATTGCCGCCGGCGCTTCGTCGAGTCCCATTTCCTGCGTTTGGTGGCGGATGGCCCAGGTGAGCGATGCGTCGATGGCCGCGTCGTATACGTCGGTCATACCTGCGAGCGACGCCTTGTCGTCGATGACGCCGCTCATCCACCCTAGTCCGATGCGTTCGATTTCGTGGCGTCGCATGGCGCGGATGGAGTTGGCGAAGTCGTTGATGCTGCCTGCGTTGCGTTCGAGTGAGGCGTGTGTCTGCACGTCGAGGCTTTCGCGTGAGCGTGGCTGCAGGTCGTTGTCGCTGCCGAGCCAGGTGACGGATTCGACGGATTTGTTGAGCGCGTCGCCCAGGAACCGCGAATTGGACAGGATGTGGCACAGGCGTTGCGCGGCGGACGGCGAGTCGCGCAGGAAGCCGAGGTATTCGCTGTCCGTGCCAAAGTGTTCTTCGAGTTTGCGCCAGTTGAGCAGTCCCATGTCGGGGTTCTGCCCTTCGCCGAGCCATTGGAGGGCGGCGGGCAGGAGGATGCGGTTGATTTTCGCGGCACGGGAGATGCCGGCGGTCAGTGCGGTGACGTGGCGCATGGCGGCGTCGGGGTCGGCGAATCCGATGGAGGCGAAGCGTTCCTGCATGGCGTTGGCGGACAGTTCCACTTGTTCGTCGTCGAGGCCGGCGTTGATGGGCAGCATGGGCCGGTAGTAGATGTCCATGTGCAGGTGGCGCACTTCACGTCGGGTTTCGTCGTATTTGTCGACGAGTTCCTCGGGGTGCATGTGGAAGGCCCGGGCGAGTCTGCGCAGTTCGAGGTTGTGGTTGAGTTCGTCGTCGTTGGTGTCGCGTTTGCGTTCGATGCCGCCGAGACTGGCTTTGCCGAGGTCCGGGAACAGGTGGGTGCGTTTGAGCGCCCACATTTGCTGGCGGTGTTCCATGACGCGTTCGAAGCGGTAGTCCCAGGAGAGCTTCTTGGCTTGTCTGCGTGAGACGTATCCGCCTTCGGCGAGGCGTTGCAGCGATTCGAGGGTGGAGCTGGTGCGCAGGGTCTCGTCGGCGCGGCCGTGGACGAGTTGGAGCATCTGCACGGTGAATTCCACGTCTCGTAGGCCTCCGCGGCCGAGTTTGATTTCACGGTCCTTCAGGGGCGCGGGGATGAGGTCTTCGACTCGTTTGCGCATCTGCTGGCAGTCGTAGACGAAGTTGTCGCGTTTGGATGCGGCCCATACGAACGGTCGGGTCATGTCCATGTACGCTTGGCCGAGGTCGGGGTCACCGGCCACGGGGCGGGCCTTGAGCAGGGCTTGGAATTCCCAGTTTTCCGCCCACTGTTCGTAGTAGGCTTCGTGCGATTCGAGTTTGCGTACGAGCGGGCCGTCCTTGCCTTCGGGGCGCAGTCCGCCATCGATCTGCCACAATGTAGGTTCGGCGACGCCCATGATGACGGATTGGCATACGCGCTGCAGGGTGGTGGCCATTTTGGTGCCGACACGGTTGAGGGTCATGCCGTTGGTGTCCGCGTCCGCCGGTTCCACCACGTAGATGAGGTCCACGTCGGATACGTAGTTGAGTTCGCGTGCGCCGAGCTTGCCCATGCCGATGATGGCGAAGCGCACGTGTTCGCTGCCGTCCACTTCGTTGCGGGCGATGGCGAGCGCGCCTTCCAGGGCCGCGTCGGCAAGATCGGACAGTTCCTGGCTGATTCTCGGCTGGATTTCGATGGGATCTTCCGCGGTGGTGTCCTGCGCCATGATGGCGGCGAGCTGTTTTCTGTAGGTCTGTCGCAAGGCAGTCGCCGCCTCCGCAAGGGGTTTCGAGGCTTTCGGCGTGCGGCTGTCGACAGGGTCGGCACCGACCGCTTCGAGCACATGTGCGCGCCGCTGGGCGTGGTTGTACAGGTGGCTTTCGCATGAGTCGCTGGCTGCGGCCATGACGAGTTCGGGGCGGAAGCGCATGAGCTTGCCCATTTCGTCGGACACGCCGAGCACGGTGACGAGTCGTACGAGTCCGGCGTCGTCGGTGATGACCTGGTGGAAGTCGCGGCCTTGGCTTTGCAACGCTTTGATGATGTCGACGAGGTTGCGTAGCGCGATGTCGGGCTCGCAGGTCTGTTCCAATGTTTTCATCAGCAGGCATAGCCGGTCGTCGTCGATGCCGTCGGCGCGCAACTCGTCAAGCAGCGTGCGTGCCGTGTCCAGATCCTGCAATCCTGCCCGAATCAGATCGAGCACCCCAAACTGATGCGTAGAAGAAGCCATGGTTCCCATAGTAATCGTTCATATCCGTAAGTATGGCGAAAGGGATGGTTTCCGACAGTTGCCGGAAATCATCCCTTTCGTGTTTGTTGCATCGTCTGAATCAGACGAAGAATGGTTTGACGTTGGACCAGATGCGCCGGCTGACGCATGGATGGTTCATCGTGTACAGGTGCACGCCGTCGACGCCGCGTGCCGCCAAGTCGCAGATCTGTTCGGACGCGTAGGCGATACCCGCCTCTTTAAGCAGCGCGGTGTCGCTCCCCCACTTGTCAAGCAGGACGGCAAGTTTTTCAGGAACACGCGATTCGCACATCTTCGACATGCGCAGCACCGACTTCGCGTTCATCACCGGCATGATGCCGGCTTCGATCGGAACGTCGATGCCGGCGGCACGAGCCTTGTCCACGAATCGAAGGAAATCCTCGTTGTCGTAGAACAGCTGGGAGATGAGGTGGCTTACGCCCGCGTCGACCTTCTTCTTGAGATTGTCGATATCCTCCTCAAGCGTGGCCGCCTGCGGGTGCTTTTCCGGATAGCAGGCGCCGTAGATCTTGAGATTAGGACGCTTCTCGCGGATGTAGGCCGCCAGATCGCTCGCATGGTCGAACACTCCCGCCGGTTCGGCTCCTTCCACACGGTCGCCTCGCAAAGCGAGCACGCCGGAGACTTTGGCTTGGTCGAACAGGTCGAGCGCCTCGTCCACGTCGTCTTTGTCAAGGTATTGCGCGGTCAGGTGCGCCACGGCCGGAATGCCGTATTCGTTCACCGTATGCGCGATGCGTGCGGTCAACGTGCGGTCGGACGATTTGCCGGTGCCGTAGGTGACGGAGATGAAGTCGGGGTCCAGCCCCTGCAGGCCATCCAACGTATCGTAGATGGTACCTACAGGGCTGGTGCGCTTGGGAGGGAACACCTCCAGCGAGAAGATTGGCGAATGCATGTGATTCCTTGGAAATCTTGCCTGTTATTGCCGATGCCGGTTACTTGGCGAGTTTGGCGCGCACGGCCTTGGCCGCTGTGACGAGGTTCTCCAGGCTCGGCCAGGTTTCGGCGTTGCCACGGGTCTTCAGGCCGCAGTCCGGGTTGATCCACACCTTTTCGACGTCCATCTTCTTCAGGATCTCGTAGATGCGGTCCTTGATCTCCTGTTCGGACGGAATGCGCGGAGAGTGGATGTCGTACACGCCCGGGCCGGCTTCGGTTTCGAAGTTGGCGTCGTGGATGGCGTCGAGCACCACAAGGTCGCCGCGGGAGGCTTCGAAGGAGATCACGTCGGCGTCCATCGCGTCGATGTCCTTGATGATGTCGTTGAACTCCGAATAGCACATGTGCGTGTGGATCTGCGTGGTCGGCTTGACGGCGGAATGCACCAGACGGAACGCCGGAATGGCCCAGTCGAGGTACTTCTTGTGCCAGTCGGTCTTCCTCAGCGGCAGCTTCTCGCGCAGTGCGGCCTCGTCGATCTGGATGACCTTGATGCCGGCCTTCTCCAAATCGAGCACTTCGTCGCGGATGGCGAGCGCGAGCTGCTGGGTCTGCTGCTCGTGGGTGATGTCCTCGCGCGGCCAGGACCAGTTGAGGATGGTGACCGGACCGGTGAGCATGCCCTTCATCACATGGTCGGTGCGGGACTGCGCGTAGGCGCTCCATTCCACGGTGATCGGGTTGGCGCGGGATACGTCGCCCCACACGATCGGAGGCTTGACGCAACGTGTGCCGTAGGACTGCACCCACGCGTTCTTGGTGAACAGGAAGCCGTTGAGGTTCTGGCCGAAGTATTCGACCATGTCGTTGCGTTCGAATTCGCCGTGGACGAGCACGTCGAGGCCGATTTCCTCCTGATGCTTGATGCAGGCGTCGATCTGGTCCTTCATGAATTCGTCGTATTCGGCCTTGGTGATCTCGCCCTTGCGCAGCTTGGCGCGTTCGGCGCGCACTTCCTTGGTTTGCGGGAAGGAGCCGATGGTGGTGGTGGGCAGCAGCGGCAGGTTCAGCGCCTCACGCTGCTCCTTCTGGCGTTCGGCGCGTGCCGGCTGACGTACGAAGTCGGCGTCGGTAAGGCTTGCGATTCGCTTGGCGACCGCAGGATCGGCGGCGACGCGGGTGCCGTCGAACAGCGCCTGGTTGGCTGCGAGTTCGGCGGATGCCTTCTTCTCGTCGTCGGAAGCGTCGGCGAGCACGGCGACTTCGTGCAGTTCGTCGAGCTTCTGGACTGCGAAGGCGAAGTGCTTGCGCACGTCGTCGGCGAGACCGTCCTCGCCTTCGGTGCTGAACGGCACGTGCAGCAGGGAGCTGGCGGTGGAGACGGCCACGTTGGCGGTGACCTGCTTCAGCGCGTCGACCAGGCCGAGGCTCACGGCGTAGTTGTTGCGCCAGATGTTGCGGCCGTTGATCACGCCGGCGAAGATGGTGGTGTTTTCTGCCACGCCGTACTTTTCGACGGCGGCGAGGTTTTCGTCCTTGCCTTCGTTCAGGTCCAGGCCGATGCCGTCGAAGCCGAGCAGGTTGACGGTTTCGTACACGTCGGCGATATGTCCGAAGTAGGTGTTGAGCAGCACCTTGACCTTGCCTTCGCGGGCGGGCAGGATCTTGGCGTACAGGCTCTTGAACAGTTCGACATCGCCCGGCTCCTTGTCGAGCACGAGGTACGGTTCGTCGATCTGGATCCACTGCGCGCCCAGTTCGGCGAACTTGGCGACGACTTCGGCGTACACCGCGGCGACCGCGTTGACGAGGCCCTTGTCGTAGTCGAGCTCCTCGGCCTGCGGATTGCGGGCGAGCTTGAGGAAGGTGTACGGGCCGATGAGCACCGGCTTGGTGGCGATGCCGAGCGCCTTCGCCTCGTTGAATTCGTCGAACGGCTTGGTGCTGTTGAGCTTGATGTCGGTGGCGGAGTCGATTTCCGGCACGAGGTAGTGGTAGTTGGTGGTGAACCACTTCTTCATCGGCAGGGCGGTCACGTCGCCCTTCTCGCCCTGATAGCCGCGGCCCATTGCGAAGAGGGTCTCTTCCGGGTTCTCGAAGGCGAGACGCTGGTAGCGCTGCGGAATGACGTTGAGCAGGATGGCAGTGTCGAGCATCTGGTCGTAATAGCTGAAGTCGTTGCTCGGAATCAGGTCGATGGCGGCGGCCTGCTGCAGCTTCCAATGCTTGGCGCGCAGTTCCTTGGCGGTGGAACGCATCTCGTCGAGGGTGGTGTTGCCCTTCCAATACGCTTCGATGATTTTCTTCAGCTCACGGTTCTGGCCGATGCGCGGGAAACCGGAGACGGAAGTAAGAGCGGACATGAATCCTCCATCTGATATGAACAATGCAACCCGCTCAAGCTATCACAAAACCGCCAGCTATAAGACATCAAGAAAATTTGAGTGTCGTTATAAACTGTCCTTATAGCGGTGAGGTTCCTGCATGCGCTGCCACGCTTGGAGTTTCGTGTTTCCACCACCTGAGTGTCACTCAAAGTAGACTCTATTTTTCTGCTTTCTCCGTATGATACACCCGCCGGAAACACGAAAACGCCCCTCCCCCAGCATCAGCTGAGAGAGGGGCAGCTCCGTATGGGCTTAACAGCCGTCAAGCTCGACACGAAGCTCTGTCAAGTGTCGCCACCGATTCGGTAGCAATGATTATTTTTCGTCGGAATCGTCCGGCTTGACCGCCGTGAGCTGGCTCACGCCGATCAACGCGCCGACGAACAGACCAATCGCGTTGATGGTTGTGACGATCTCACCGCAGTGCGGCAATCCCCACTGCGGGCCGACCGCGCCGACCAGCCACGCGACCGCAGGCAATGCGATCAACGCGAGCCACTTGAGCGCCTGATACGCCTTGTCCGGCAGCAGGTAGTCATTGGTATTGGATTCGCCCATTCCACACCTCCTTAAAATTCGAGGCCGGTCAGTGCAAGACCTGACCGGGATAAATCGTGTACGGGGCACGCAACCCGTTGCGTTGGGCCGCGGCCGGCCAGCCGGAACCATAGATCTTCCACAGACTCTCGCCCGCGGTGACCACGTGCGAGGTGGTTACGACATGAGCACCGATGCTGGAAGCGGTCGAACCGCCGTAG
>ERZ780139.2416-NODE-2416-length-13984-cov-4.486539_pt1 | contig 13984 bp, 10 predicted proteins | sample MGYA00511476_ERZ780139 | MGnify/ENA primary metagenome ERZ780139 (study PRJEB29588, sample SAMEA2158190) | human gut metagenome | biome: human gut; feature: human-associated habitat; material: faeces | place: Denmark | collected 2008/2010 ... | reverse complement strand
AAGAGATATTGTCAGATAAGGAAGGAGTGAGCAATATGTGTGATGTAGCGCAGAGACTTGAAGACAGGGGAATTGAGAAAGGACTTCAGAAAGGAAGAGAAGAAGGCAACCAGATGATATATTCACTGGTCGAAGATGAGAGCATAAGTATGGAAAAGGGTGCACAAAAGCTAGGGGTAAGTGTAGAAAAGCTGCGAGCTAATATGATTAATGCGGGATACAAGTGTCCGGATATGGAGTGATAGCTGACAATATAATATATAAAGATAAAGCAATGCTGGGAAGAGTGGATACTGGCATTGCTTTTATTTTATGGAAAAGTCTGTTTCTGTTCAGGAACTTACTTCTGCGTGTTCCTATAAGAACAATAAATAATCAATCTATATAGGCAAATTTCAGGCAGAAATACATGAAATTGCAGGAATATACCTATCAGGCAGGCACGAGGAAGTTTATCTATAGGCAGATTGGAAGAAAAAGTGAAGGTTGAATAAGGATTCTGCCTGGATATGTCCTATAAATCAAGTGATAATGCGACTACCTATAGGTATCATGAACAACGAATCAATAATCAGATTAAGACATATTTATACAGAATTAGATAAACTGGTTCTTTTCAGTATTATATTCATAATTAATTGATTTTAACTTATTGGTTATTTCTTCCTCAGAAATCATATAAGATTTGCACAGTTCCTCTAATGAATTGTAATTGTCTCGAAGTTGTGTATTGACAAAGCTTAAAAGCATAACAGGGTCTTTAGGCATAGAAAAATCCTCCTTATATTGTGTTTTCAGTGATGGCTCTATTGTTGTACTATTTAGTACAGCATGAATATTTTCCCATATTAAGCATATTCTGTAAATGTAAGGCTTGTATATAAAATTGTATTAAAATAAATACATTTATGGTTGCACGAAAACGATTACTATGTTATAATTTTAACAAGCTAAGAAATATACTACTTAAATAACTGAATATTAAATTATGGAGGTTTTGTTATGGGAAAGAAATGGGTGTATTTGTTTACAGAGGGTAACGCAGATATGCGTGAGCTTCTCGGTGGTAAAGGTGCGAATCTGGCAGAGATGACTAATATTGGTCTACCTGTACCACAGGGATTCACAATTACAACAGAAGCTTGTACCCAGTATTACGAGGATGGTAGAGAAATCAATAATGAGATCATGGGACAGATTAACGAACATATTGAGAAGATGGAACAGATTACAGGCAAGAAGTTTGGAGATATGGAGAATCCACTTTTAGTTTCTGTTCGTTCTGGAGCAAGAGCTTCTATGCCGGGTATGATGGATACAATCCTTAATCTTGGACTTAACGAGAACGTTGTTAATGTAATTGCACAGAAATCCGGCAATCCAAGATGGGCATGGGATTGTTATAGAAGATTTATCCAGATGTATTCAGATGTAGTTATGGAAGTTGGCAAGAAATATTTCGAAGAGCTTATTGATAAGATGAAGGATGAGAGAGGGGTTAAGCTTGATGTAGAGCTTACAGCGGATGATCTTAAGGAGCTTGCAACACAGTTTAAGGCTGAATATAAGTCTAAGATTGGCAAGGATTTCCCAGATGATCCTAAGGAACAGTTATACGGAGCTATAAAAGCTGTATTCCGTTCATGGGACAACCCAAGAGCTAATGTATACAGAAGAGATAATGATATTCCTTATTCTTGGGGAACAGCAGTTAATGTACAGTCTATGGCATTTGGTAATATGGGGGATGACTGTGGAACTGGTGTTGCATTTACAAGAGATCCTGCAACTGGTGCTAAAGGACTTTTTGGAGAGTTCCTTACTAACGCACAGGGTGAAGATGTTGTTGCCGGAGTAAGAACTCCAATGCATATTCAGGAAATGAGTGAGAAGTTCCCGGAAGCATTTGAGCAGTTTAAGGATGTGTGTGCAACTCTGGAAGAACATTACAGAGATATGCAGGATATGGAATTTACAGTAGAGCATGGCAAGCTGTTCATGTTACAGACACGTAATGGTAAGAGAACAGCACAGGCAGCATTAAAGATTGCATGCGACCTTGTAGATGAGGGGATGAGAACAGAGAAGGAAGCAGTTGCAATGATTGATCCTCGTAATCTTGATACACTTCTTCATCCTCAGTTTGATGCAGCTGCACTTAAGGCTGCAACTCCAGCAGGAAGAGGTCTTGGAGCATCTCCTGGCGCTGCATGTGGTAAGATTGTTTTCTCAGCAGAAGACGCAGAAGAGTGGAATGCAAGAGGAGAGAAGGTTGTTCTTGTAAGACTTGAGACATCGCCAGAAGATATTACAGGTATGAAGGCTTCACAGGGTATTCTTACTGTAAGAGGAGGTATGACAAGCCATGCAGCGGTTGTTGCAAGAGGTATGGGAACCTGCTGTGTATCTGGCTGTGGTGATATTGCAATGGATGAAGCTAATAAGAAGTTCACACTTGCAGGCAAGGAATACCATGAAGGAGATTATATATCTATTGATGGTACAACAGGCAACATATATGATGGACAGATTCCTACGGTTGATGCCAAGATTGCAGGAGAGTTTGAAAGAGTTATGGAGTGGGCTGATAAGTACAGAAAGTTAAAGGTTCGTACTAATGCAGATACTCCTAAGGATGCCAAGAAGGCAAGAGAACTTGGAGCAGAAGGTATCGGACTTTGCCGTACTGAGCATATGTTCTTTGAAGAGGACAGAATTGCAGCATTCAGAGAGATGATATGTTCTGATACTGTAGAAGAAAGAGAAGCAGCACTGGATAAGATTCTGCCATATCAGCAGGGAGATTTCGAAGCACTTTATGAGGCACTTGAAGGCAATCCGGTAACTATCAGATTCCTTGATCCACCTCTTCATGAATTTGTTCCTACAGAGGAAGAAGATATTAAGAAGTTAGCTGAATCACAGGGCAAGTCAGTAGAGACTATTAAGAATATTATTGCAAGTCTTCATGAGTTTAATCCAATGATGGGACACAGAGGATGCCGTCTTGCAGTAACATATCCAGAGATTGCCAAGATGCAGACAAGAGCTGTTATAAGAGCTGCAATCAATGTTAAGAAGGCACATCCTGACTGGAATGTTAAGCCGGAGATTATGATTCCGCTTATCTGTGAGGTTAAGGAATTAAAGTATGTAAAGAAGACTGTTGTTGAGACAGCAGATGAAGAGATTAAGGCAGCAGGAATCGACCTTGAATACGAGGTTGGTACTATGATTGAGATTCCAAGAGCTGCACTTACTGCTGATGAGATTGCCAAGGAAGCTGATTTCTTCTGCTTTGGTACTAACGATCTTACACAGATGACATTCGGATTCTCAAGAGATGACGCTGGTAAGTTCCTTAATGCATACTATGAATCTAAGATATTTGAGAATGACCCATTTGCAAAGCTTGACCAGAATGGTGTTGGTAAGCTTATGGAGATGACAATAAAGCTTGGAAGACCGGTTAATCCGGATCTTCACATAGGTATCTGTGGAGAGCATGGTGGAGATCCTTCATCAGTTGCATTCTGCCACAAGATTGGTCTTGATTATGTGAGCTGCTCACCATTCAGAGTACCTATTGCAAGACTTGCAGCAGCACAGGCTGCTATTGCAGAAGAGAAATAATCCAATTTCTGACCATAACACGAGTTTCGGGGCATGGAAAGCAAAAGCTTTTCATGCCCCGAAATGTTTTTAAATAAAATCGGCTAGCTTTATGGGAATAAATAGTTTTCCACCCAATATTAGTGTATTGAGTTTTATTGGATATTTAAAGGAAAGTCAGTATTAATGATTTTTGACAGATATGTAAATTTGAAAAATTTTATTTATTTTGAGTTTATCATTTTATCTTGATTTAGTTTTATTAAAAAAATTTTTATAAAAAAGGAGATGTAAAGATGGCAGAAGTTATCAATCCGGCAATTGTGCCGAAAGTGACACTTCCTTCCGGCGAGCAGGTTCCGTGTGTCGGAATGGGAACATTCGGTTCCGACCGTGTATCCGCCGAGGATGTATCTGCAGCTGTTGCAGGCGCGATCCGCAGTGGTTACCGTATGTTCGACTGTGCCGCATGCTACGGAAACGAGCATGAGATCGGCCAGGTATTTAAGGATGCGTTCGACGAAGGCGTTGTAGAGCGTAAGGATCTCTTCATCATGACAAAAGTATGGAACGACATGCACAGAAGAGTAGAGGAAGCCTGTGACAAGAGCATCAAAGACCTTCAGTGTGACTATGTGGATATGTATTATATCCACTGGCCATTCCCGAACTATCATGCTCCGGGATGCAGCGGAGATGCGAGAAATCCGGATTCCAGACCGTTTTCACTTGAGGAGTTTATGTCTGTATGGAGACAGTGTGAGGAACTGGTGGATCAGGGACTTGTCCGCTACATCGGAATGAGCAATATGACGATTCCGAAGTTAGAAAAGGTGCTTCCACTCTGCAGGATACAGCCGGCAGCGCTTGAGATGGAGCTGCATCCTTCCTTCCAGCAGCCGGAGCTGTTTGATTATGCACGCAAGCATCATATTCTTCCCATTGGATACTGTCCGATCGGCTCACCGTCCAGACCGGAAAGAGACAGAACATCAGAGGATGTGGCAGACATGGAGCTCCCTGCAGTGGTAAAAGCGGCTAAAGCACATAAGGTGCACCCTGCTGTGATCTGTCTGAAATGGGCAGTCCAGCGCGGGCAGGTACCGATTCCTTTTTCTGTGAAGGAGAGCCAGTACATTTCCAACTTGAAATGTACCACCTGTGATCCGCTGACAGACGAAGAGATGGAGGAAATCCGGCAGGAAGACCGGAACTGTCGTCTGGTGAAGGGACAGGTATTTTTGTGGGAAGATGCCAAAGGCTGGGAAGATCTCTGGGACGAAAACGGAGTGATTACGACGTAATACGAATTAAGAAGAGAGGTTTATATGTTAAAAGGAATTCCTAAAATTTTATCACCGGAGTTATTAAAGGTTTTATGCGAAATGGGGCATAGTGACAGACTGGTTATTGCGGATGGAAATTTCCCGGCCGAATCCATGGGAAAAGATGCAATTGTCATCCGGATGGACGGTCATGGAACCAGTGAAATCCTTGAGGCAGTTCTGCAGTTGTTCCCGCTGGATACCTATGTAGAGCATCCGGTGAATCTCATGCAGGTTATGCCCGGAGATGCGGTAGAGACACCGATCTGGGAGGAATACAGCAGAATCGTCCGGCAGAAGGATGAACGCGGTGATGCAGTCATTGGACAGATTGAACGCTTTGCATTTTATGAAGAGGCACGGAAAGCATATGCGATCATCGCCACGGGAGAGGGTGCTTTGTACGCCAATATCATGTTACAAAAGGGTGTTGTGGTTTAGCTTCATTGAAAATAAACATCTATTAATATGCAGACAATTGACGGATAGGACATTTGTCTATGGTTTGGCAATTTTAAGCAGATTCAGATTAGAGAATAAAATAGCTGTTGCACTATAAATATGGTGTGGCAGCTGTTTTTTGTTTATAATTTCTGATTTGTCTATTGCTTTCGTGAGTTAATATGTTTACAATATTTATAAAGAATTTCTTTGTGAAGATTGAATAGTAGCATCTATATGGACTTTTATATATTGCGTTTTCGTTTTAGCTAAAATACCAGTATAAATGATTTATAAGAATTCAATATGGAAAGGAAGGAATATGCCTACTAACAATAATGTTAAAATCAAGGAAATTGCTGAAAAACTTAGTCTTTCTGTAGGAACGGTATCTATCGTTTTAAATGGACGAGGCGATGCTATGCGTATTTCCAAGGAAACACAGGAACGAGTGCGAACTGTAGCACAGGAAATGAATTACCAACCGAATATATTTGCAAGAAGACTAAGAAATGCAGGTAATGGAATGCCAGAGAGAGTTGTTGGTGTTTTTTGGAATTATTTGTATGCGGATGAGATAATGAGCAGTATATATCGACACCTCTAGGAAGAAGCTGATTCAAAAAGATATCGTGTGGAATTCATTTTTCGTTTTTTTCATCCAGATAAGTTGTTTCAGGAACGAGAATTGCTTACTTCGCAACAGTTCAGCGGTGTCATTGTATATGGAATAACTGATGTGGATGAGGATTTTCTGAATAATAGTGTATTAAATCTTCCTATCGTGGTACTGCTTCGAAGAGAAGAAAATTTACATTCCATTTGTCTTGACGATTACGCAGTTGGGCAGAATATTGCAAGGTTGTTTATGGAACGTGGACATAAAACAGCAGGATATATTGGAAGCCATCAACGGGGACGAGGTGCAACCATTCGTAAACTGGGATTCTTGGAGCAATGCAGACAATATGGAATTCAAATAAAGGAACAGTGGGTCATAGATACTCCAAAACGTGACTATGAAGGCGGATTTATTGCCATGAAGGAAATCATAGAGGGGAAAGATTATCCAAGTATAATGTTTATATCTATGCCGCAACAGGTAATTGGTACATTGAATGCATGTCAGAAAGCAGGTGTACGGATTCCTGATGATATGGAAATATTAGCTTATGGTACCTATAACTATTTTAATTATTTGTCTCCAACGATAAGTTGTGTTTATTTACCGATGGAGTGTTTGGCCCAAACAGCACTTGATTTGTTAATGACGGTATTGGATAAAAATATACAGATGCCAATTAACAGGATATTACATGAAGAATACTGTTTTCGTGAAAGTTGCGGTGGATTTATAGAATAAGGCGTAAATAAGACTGATTTAGCATGAAAGTGTTTTAGCTGAATCAGTCTTATTTTATGCAGTATTTGCCTGAGATATAGAGAATGTTGTATATACTATTAAGCTAAAACAAAAATGCAAATTTGGAAGAAAATAAAAAAGAAATTGAAATGATTTATGGTATAATTCTTAAGTGAAGTATCACAGTTTGAGCAATCAAAAAAGAACAACTGTGCATAAACTACAGTTGCTCAAAATGTGATTCTTCATGATTGTACCAGGTCGCGGAATTTTAGCCAGTACATTATGGGGATTGAATACGTCTGCCCTTCCTTCAAAAATAACGTCATGACAGGGTCTTACGTTAATTTATAAGGTATGTTATCCTGCCGGAATAAAAAGAGACATGGCAAACAAGCCCTCTGCAGGGGGGCTTTGAAAAACATATGGGAACAGATGTTTAATCCTGGAGGGCAAAGCTCCTGCCAATATGCCGCATGCTGTTTTTTCCACAGCATGGGCACAGGCTGATGTCATACTTCCAAACGGTTTTCATTATTTCTGCAACAGAAGAATTGGTAAAGAGGGACACAAATTTCCGGTGTCCCTGAATCCGGAAAATGATGTGGAGGTTTTTCTTCTTCTGGCGATTGTTTAAGAAACCATAGTACCGGATTTTCTGGAACCCGGTCGGGAGCACATGCATCATCAGACGGCGGATAAACTCCACCGGTGTTATGCGGACAAGGATTTTGTCTCCGGATCTGTAGTCTTTTGCCCGGAAGGAAACCTCATTTTCCGTAACAGAGACAATGCGTGAGTTGGTAATGGCAATACGGTGGGTATATCTGCCAAGATATTCAATGGCATTGCCAAAACCGTTAAAGGTTTCTTTGATGTAGGGACACCACGCTTTCTGATAAAGACTGTCCCTGAATTCTGCCCATGCGTGGGAATTGCGCAGTTTATGGCAGGAAGATGGAAGGAACAGTTTTCCCTGCCGGTGGTAAGATTCAAGATAAGCAAGGAACTTACCACGGAATTTAGATCCAAGCACTTTCACTGGAATAAAAAAGCGTGCGGTCGACATCTTGAGATTGTAATCTTTAGTCAGACCGCCGCCTGTGATGATGCAGTGGATGTGCGGATGGAAATTTAAAGTCTGTCCCCATGTATGCAGGACCTGGATAATGCCGGGTGCTGCTCCGAGGTACTTTTTGTCAGAGGATAATTCCAAAAGTGTTTCAGAGGAGCACTTGTGCAAAAGCGTATACAGAAGTTTCTGATTGGCATAAATCAAAGGATTAAGTTCAGCCGGCACTGTAAAAACCACATGGAAATAGGGGGTATCAATGACTTCCGATTTCCTTAAGCACAGCCTGACAGTTGGGGCAGTTCCTGTTGCGGCAGGAATTATTGTGGATCTCCACATGCCCACAATCTTCACACTGGGAAATGTTGCGGCCAAGAGAGCTACTTTTGCAGGCGGTAATGGAATGTGCAGCTTTCCCCTGGACTACAGAAGGCTGGAAAGAAGATGTATAAGAATCCCATCCGGAGTCAAATATCTGTTGTATCTTACTGCGCATGCCCACCTCCCATGAGGTCAAAAGGACTGACTGCATCCGACGTGCCGTTCGAAGCAAGATGAACATAGATCGTGGTAGAATTTATAGACTTATGACCAAGGAGCGCTTTGATTGTCAGCAGGTCAACACCATCTTCGTACAGATGTGTACCGAAAGCATGGCGCAGGGAATGACAGGTAATACGCTGCTCCCATCCGAGGGAGCGCTCTGCTTCGTGAATGTGGCGGGATAAATAGAACGTATCGATCGGTTTAGAAGAATCATGCTGTTTAGGGAAAGGCCAGCCAACCGGTTTACCAAAGGCAAACCAGTACGCAGTCAGAATGTCCAAAGCACGTTTGGACAGAATCGCATAGCGGTCAGAACGGTTTTTGCCATGCCTGATATGGATGCGCATGTTTTGGCGTTGGATATCTTCATAACGAAGATGACAAACTTCGCCAATACGCAGACCGGAAGAATACATGAGTGCAACCATAGCCTTCTGCTTCAAATCCGGCATGGAATCAATAAGGATGGAAACTTCCTGTTTGGAAGGGACAAATGGAAGATATTCGTCAAATCTGCGCATAGGAAGCTGGGTATCATCCCACGGTTTGTGAAGGACATACAGGGTAAAAAAGCGCAGCTGTGAAATAGCACAGTTTATGGTACGGTCAGAAAGATTTCTGGAATTTTGAAGCCATTTGATATAATCACGGAGTTCCGGCCAGGAAACATCTTCCGGAAGTTTGTGAAGGCAGGTGGAAAGATAATCCAGATAAGCCCTGATATAGGTGCAGTAATTTTTAAGAGTATGGTCAGTAAGACCACGGAGGAAAATCATTTCCCGAAAAGAATTTAAATAATTGTCCATGATAAAATCTCCTTTGAAATGTAATAGAAAATAGAAACATTTCAAAAAGAGGAGGTGGACGGATAAAAAGAACAGATATGTGGTTGTTGAGTTTAAAAATCCATGGTAACATAAGCATAGCAGTTTGTGCGTATTGTTTATTGTTAAGGTAGGGGTATCTCAACAATACAACATATACACAAAAACTGCTATTTTTTTTGAAAAAGTAGTGGTTTCATGTATTGGGGGCTAGCCGTCGCGCTAGCGACTTGGTACAATGGTAAAAATGTACTATTTATGTGCAGGAGCAAAAGGGGGAGCATAAGTTATGACATTTGCGATTGAATGGCTGGCACTTCACATATTTGGTGTACTTGTGGCTTTTGCTTTATTGGTGATCGTTTTCCGGAAAGAAGATACAAACTATAAAGGGGAGCTTATCCTGACGATTGCCTGCTGTCTGGTGACGCTTGTGGCAAAAAGTATTTACATTGCCGGCGGTCAGAAAGAGACACTGATCGTGATCGGGAAGATGGAGTATCTTGGAAAATGTTTCGGCAATTACTGTGCCCTGATGTTTATAATGCGCTGGAGAAATATAAAAATTCCACAGTGGTTTATCCACACGCTTCTTGCCGTGAATGTGGGATTCTATATTTTGATTGCGACAGTTGATTATCATCATTTGTACTATAAAGATTACTGGCTGTCCCCGTCTAAGGCAATTTTAAGCGGATATACACTGGAAATATCCGCAGCACCAATGTATTATGTCTATATGGTATTTTTACTGGCAGAGATCGTGACCAGTATCAGTATTATCATTTCTTCGTATTGTTCACAGAGAAGTATGCCGAATAAAGGCAAAATTCATTTTCTTATGGTTGCGGCGATGCTGTCCCCAATGATCCTGCTGTCTCTGCGTCTGTTGGGAATCTTAAAAGGCGATGATCCCACGCCTCTTGGAATCCTTTTATCCTGTATATTCCTGAGTATTGCTGTTGTAAGATACGGTTTATTTGATCCTGTCAAAAACGCAAAAAATTATATTATTGATAATCTGAACGAAGCATTTGTGGTAACAGATGCGGATCATCATTTTCTTTTCTTAAACCCGATGGCTGAAAATTTTGTCACCGATATTAAAGAGAGTGGCAGCTATTGCGGGGATGGGGAAATTTACGAATTTCTGAAAGGCAGCCAGGGTTTTTTTGACTGGAATAACAGACATTATCAGGTTGAGGAGACTGCACTGAAAACAGATGATTACATACAGGGATATATGTTGACAGTTGTTGATATCACAAAGATCATGGAGCAGAACCGTCTGATGAAAGAACTTGTATTGCAGACAGAGGATGCAAACCGTGCAAAGACCAATTTTGTGTCGAATATGTCGCATGAGATCCGCACGCCGATGAATTCTATTGTCGGAATTACGGAGATTTTACTGCGTTCGCATCATTCTCCGAAGGAGCAGGAGTATCTGTTAAATATCCAGAGTTCCGGTCGGGTATTATTAACGATCATCAACGACGTACTGGACTGTTCAAAAATGGAATCCGGAAAAATGCAGCTGTTTGATGAGCCATATGATACATTTTCTCTGTTTCATGATTTGAAGATCAGTATGGAAAACAGGATAGCAAATTGTCCGCTGGAACTGATCTATGATATTGATCCGGATATTCCATGTACATTAAAAGGGGATATGGGACGCATCCGCCAGATCATTACCAATCTGGTAAACAATGCTATCAAGTATACAGAGAAAGGTTCCATACGTTTTACTGTACGTGTCAGACAGAAAAATGCAGACAAAGTCATGCTGTATTATGCGGTGGAGGATACCGGGATCGGAATCCGTAAAGAGGACCAGAAAATACTGTTTGATGCGTTTCAACGTGTGGAAATAGACAGAAACCGTTATGTGGAAGGAACCGGCCTGGGGTTGACAATTTCGCAGAATTTAGTCAATATGATGGGAGGAGTTATTGAAGTAGAAAGCGAATATGGAAAGGGAAGTAAGTTCTACTTTACGATAGAACAGACTATTGTTGATCCTACACTAATGTCTGCGGTGAATTATGAACAGCAGAAATCCGGTGTGATTGAAAAAGAGGCAGAGAGTCTGTTCATTGCACCGGGAGCACATATTCTGCTTGTTGATGATAATGACCTGAACCTTGTGGTGGCGAAAGATCTGTTAAAACCGCTTCAGATGCAGATCGATACTGCGGAAAACGGTATGCAGGCGGTCGATCTGGTACAGCGGAATCATTATGATTTAGTGCTGATGGATCATATGATGCCGGTCATGGATGGCATTGTGGCAACGAAAACGATCCGGGAACTGCCAGATGAGAAGTATAAAAAGCTGCCGATCATTGCGCTCACTGCAAATGCAATGGTGGATGCCAGAAAAGAATTTTTGAATGCGGGGATGAATGGATTTGTTGCAAAGCCGATCGATTTCACACGGATCTGTAATCAGTTAAAGCTGTGGCTTCCAAAGGAACTTGTACAGGAAGTTTCCGGGGAAGAAGCAAAGCAGCTGCTTATGAATGATATTTCTGACAGTGAAATACAGCCGGAAAATCCGGAAACCGGATTTTCTTTTGAAGAGGGAGTAAAGCACTGTGGTTCGAAGGCAGCACTGATGAAAACGATCCGGATATTTTACCGTACGATCGACAGTAAGGCAAATAAGATCGAACAGTGCCTGAAAGAGGGCCTGATCAGTGATTATGTGATTGAAGTACATGCGTTAAAAAGTTCTGCACTTCTGATTGGTGCAGTACCGTTGTCGGAGGCAGCAAAGGAACTTGAGGATTATGGAAAACAGGGTAAGACAGAGGTGTTAGAGGAAAAAACACCGGATGTGCTTACCCTGTACCGTGATTTAAAAAATATATTGCGCCCCTATGCAGAGAAGGAAGAGGATGCAAAAAAAGAGTTTTCGGACGGGGAGTGGATCACTGCATTACAGCAGATACACCAGTGCATAGAACAGTTTGACCTTGATGGAGTGGATCAGATCATGGAACAACTTGAAGAATATCAGGTTCCGGAATGCATCAGGGAATCCATGGATCAGCTGCGTGTTTATGTGGCGGATGTATCGATGGAAGAGATTATGGAATTGACAGATACCATGACAGAGTTATTGCGGGATTAAGGGAGGTTTATTATGCTTGAGGACAAAAGGGAATTTCTTATTTTGATGGAAGAGCAGAGTTATCTGATGAAGTCATTTGAGAGTACATTTGAGAAGGAAAATGTGAAAGCAAAGGTTGTAAGTATTGCGATGGCGACTACACTTACCACAAAAGAGCAGCCACAGGGATATCTGATCTGTACAAGTGCTGAACTTTTGAAAAAGGCGGTTGGGGTTAAAGTGATCGTAGATCATGCAATCAAGCATAAAACGCCTGTGTTTGTCATGGGAAATGTGGAAGAGCTTGAGAAACTCTGGGAAACACTTCCAAAACAGATGTTTACCGATATTTTCATAAGACCGATCAATGTGGTGGAGATGGTGGAAAACATCAAAAGGCAGATGGATGAATATTATAAAATGAAAAAAAGAACTATTTTAGCGGTGGATGATTCGGGAGTGATCCTCCGGAATATTAAAACACTGCTGGAAGATAAATATCAGGTAATTCCTGTCAATTCTAGCGAGATGGCGATCAAATATCTTGCCTTAAATATACCGGATCTGATCTTGTTAGATTATGAAATGCCAATCGTGGATGGCAAACAGTTTATGCAGATGATTCGTGAAGATACGGAATTTCAGAATATTCCGATCATTTTTCTTACCGGAAAAAACGATGCACAGACGGTTATGGATGTGATGTCGTTAAAGCCGAATGGTTACCTGTTAAAAAGCATGGATGCGCAGAAACTGCATGCAGCGATCGATGATTTCTTTAAAAAACAGACAAAATAAAGGCTGGCCAATCAATAGGAAACGCACAAAGATATGTATGATCCCCCCTTAAGCAGACAGGGTAAATGTTTCCAAACTGCTTAAGGGGGATTTTATGTATATAAAACTATATTCCGTAAATGAAAAAAGCAAAGAAAAAACTAAGAAAAGTTTAATCTTCACAAAATTGACAAATCTGTATGTAATGATAGAATAACTTTGTTGAAAAAGAGACGATAAAAGATGGAAATATGAGGAAATCATGAAGATAAAGTTATATTTTGAAAAAGAGAATCTAATCCGGCTTGCCGTGGCAGTGGTATTTGCAGCAGTGCTGTTTGCAGTGATAAGGTTTCCGGTATGGGTACTGTTCGGGTTTGGGGTACTTTATTTTGGAATTAAAAGTTTAAAGATTGAATTAAACGAAAAGCTTACATGGCTGTGGAGTGCGATCATGCTTGGGACAGGCGGCATTTTTACAGCATATCATATCCAGTATCTGTTATTGGATGCGGAATTGAGAGCTAAGATTTCCGACAATAAAATGTTTTTGAATGTATTGTGCTGTCTGGTAGGTTTTCTGGTCATTCAGATATTTACAAACAATACAGGACTGACCTGTCTGATTTCGCATATTGTACTGTTGTCCCTTGCCGGGATCAACTATTTTGTGTATCTGTTTCGTGGAAATGAGTTTATTTTCAGTGATTTAAAATCTATCCAGACGGGACTTTCCGTAGCAGGGAATTATGAATTTGTTCTGGATGCAAGGGCGGGCTATGTCATACTTCTTTCCACGCTGTATGTTGCATTTATCCGTAAATTACACGTATCCTTTAAGAAAAGGATTCCGATCTCGATCGTGTGCATTTCACTTGCCATATTGTGCTGTGTATACATTGGAAA
>ERZ780139.2412-NODE-2412-length-13995-cov-2.507102_pt1 | contig 13995 bp, 7 predicted proteins | sample MGYA00511476_ERZ780139 | MGnify/ENA primary metagenome ERZ780139 (study PRJEB29588, sample SAMEA2158190) | human gut metagenome | biome: human gut; feature: human-associated habitat; material: faeces | place: Denmark | collected 2008/2010 ... | reverse complement strand
TACACTTCGGCAAGAATTTCCGGAAGTAGAAGCCGCATGTGCAGTTTACCAAAGAGAAACAGGGCTGAAAACCAAAGAGGGAAAAACGGCAAAAGTTAATTGCATGTATGCTGACTCCACATTTTTAGAGATGTTCCAACCTACCTCCATATTATCCGGAAGCATGGAATTCCTTTATTCTGATAATAAAATTGCATTAACAGAGGAGACTGCTATGTCATTATTCGGTTCAAGTTTTGGGACAAGAGATAGAGACAGATGATACACCTAAGACAGTCTGTGCCATTCTGAAAAATGTAGAGAGACATAGTAATCTCTATTTTGCCGCATGGGCAATGTCATCACAATTTCAAAAAGTAAAAAGCGAATGGGGAGTACATAGATTTCAAACCTACGTTCGGCTACGTAAAGGAATGGATGCTACATCTTTTCAGGAAAAAATGAAGAACTACGAATCCGGAAACCAATGGTATCCCAAACCTCTCGAAAAATATAAGATAATTCCATTAACCCAATACCATTACTCTGCCATAAATGAAAAACTGACCCTTAAATTCAATTATTTAGTACTTTTCTCCATAGCAAGCGGCATGATTATACTTTGCGCATTGTTCAACTATCTCTCCTTGTTTATCACCCGTATGCGCACACGAAACCGGGAATTTGAATTAAGAAAAGTCTGTGGTTCATCCATTCGGAATTTATTCATACTTTTTGGTACTGAATATTTATTTGTGCTGCTTTTATCCGGTCTTTTAGGAATGACGTTTATCGAATTATCGCTTCCGAAATTCAGAGAGCTGTCCGAAATTAATGGAAATATTTATGGAGAATCATTCCTCTACTTTACAGGTATTCTTTTCATATCCTATATCCTATTAATACCTTTTATTGTCCGCCGATACTACAGGCAATCCGGCAACCTATTCCTGTTCCGTAAATGCAGCATAGTATTCCAATTGATAATATGTATCTTATTTATCTTTTGCGTAAGCATTCTTATGAAACAACTCAATCACCTGGCAAATGGTGACATTGGTTGGGAAAGAAAGAATACAGCAGTATTAAGACAATATGTTTCTCCGGAATCTTATGCTGCCGTCAGTGCCGAAATAGATAAGATGCCATGTATTGTAGAGACACTGAAAGGATGTGAACCTTTATTTCCAAGATATAGTACACTGACTTACAGGATAAACAGTTGGGAAGGAAAGAAAAGCACGGATAAGGAAGATAGAGTAGATATCATCTGCATAAGAGAAGGGAGGGAATTTATCAATCTCTACGACCTGAAACTAATAGAAGGTGAAATGCTAAAACCGGATGATGCGGATAAAGCTATCATCAACGAGACTTGTGCAAGAAGATTAGGCTTAGATGATCCGATAGGTAAGAAAATCAATATTCACCAAGGAGTTACAATCGTCGGAATTGTAAAAGACTTCCATATCACAGCACCTACAATCCCGGCAGCACCTACTTTATTCTGCAATAAAGGAGGTCTGGGAGGTTCCGATTCCGATGCCAACTATGGTGATATATTGATAAAATATCGCGCAGGAACATGGGAGGATCTTAAAAAGCGAGTAGATGATGTATATGCCAAAATCTCAACTGGCAATAATGAATATCATTCTCTTCTCAATATAGAAGAGGAATATTCTAAGTTCCTGAAATCCGAAACGTTATTATTGAAGCTGCTTGGCTTTGCCTCAATTATTTGCGTACTCATTGCCGCTTTCGGAATATTCTCTTTCATTACGCTAAGTTGCGAGCAGCGGCGTAAAGAAATAGCCATCCGCAAAGTAAACGGAGCATCTGCAAAAGAAATACTTGCCATGTTTGTAAAAGAGTACTTTATACTACTCGTTGCAGCGTCAGTGATAGCATTTCCTATAGGATATGCTTTGATGAAAAAATGGCTGGAAAGCTATATAGAACAAACAGCAATCAGTGCATGGATATATCTGGCTATATTTAGTGGGATAGGTTTACTTATTCTGTTATGCATTGGCTGGCGGGTATGGCAGGCTGCACGGCAGAATCCGGCAGAAGTGATAAAAAGTGAATAAATACATATATAATACGCCATAAAAAATGTTACAACACTATTTTCAAATAGCAATACGTCATTTGCTTAAATACAAAACGCAAAATCTTATCAGTATCGTAGGATTAGCAGTGTGTCTGCTTTGCTTCAGTATATGCATGTATTGCAGTCGTTTCTTTCTAAGTATTGACCAATGTTTTGAAAATCATGATCATATTGCCGATATTGTTTTAAAGAGTTCAAACGGGGAGTTCTTCTCCGGAACTCCTGCTACGGTCTTTGAGCAATTGCAGGATATACCATTGAATGAAGTGGACATTTTAACACACATCGCTAATGCTGATCCACGTCCATACAATATAGAAATGAAAGACGGAAAGGAATATCCATTTACTGAAATGTCAACTATCGAAATTGATTCTTGTTTCCGCCAAGTATTCACTCCGAAGATTATAGCCGGTTCCTGGGATGTTGCTGTCCATACTCCCAATGCTATTATTATGATGGAAAGCACCGCACGCAAGGTTTTTGGTGAAAATGGTGATCCGATCGGTAAACGTATGGTACTGACCAAAAAACTAATGAGTTCACCAGATGCTACCACAAGTTCAGGTGGTACTGTCTATACCATCCAGGCAATCATAAAAGATATACCACAAAATAACAGCTTGAATTTTTGCAATAGAATTGATTTATTAGTGCTAAATGATAGTGAAGGTTTGTTCCAGAGTGAAAGTAGAAAGTTTACGACCGGTTGCTCCACTTTCGCTTTATTGCATAAAGGGAAAAGTGTACAACAACTGGAGGATCATCTTCGCGAACTGAATCTATCCAGCGATGCATTCCCTGATAATACGATTTGTGCAACTGCATTGGGGAAGGGAGCCTATAGTGCAACCTTCAGCCCTTACTTTATCAGTGTTACCACTGCATTAGGAATACTAATTTTACTTATCGGCCTTCTTAATTTTTTCCATTTCCTTACCGGCTCATTTCTTAACCGTAGCCGCGAATATAGTCTCCGTAAGGTATTAGGAAGCAGTAACCACCAACTGTTATCACAGCTTTTCATTCAATCGGCACTGATTATCTTATTAGCCTTTCTGATTACTTTTTGTTTAATTGAACTACTGGCTCCCTTTTTTCATCTTACGTTAGTAGTATTTACATTGGAAATAGACAAAACATCACTAATGAAGCAATGTTCCGAATATCTTATACTGATATTTCTACTGAATTTGCTCATTTGTACACTGACTGTTGCATATACCCATCGCATATCCATTCAAGAAGGGATCAAAGGCAATGTCAGACGTATGAGCAAACATTTTATACGGAACACTATGCTGTGCATTCAATTTTTCATCTGCTGGATATTCGTCACATTGGCAGTATCCCTTTATCTACAAACAGAGAAAACAACCTCCACACTTTTTGGCACTCTTTCAAAAGAAGAGAAAGAATGTATTCTCAGTATTCCTCTGAACTACACCTTCATGAAAAATGAAGAGAAACTTGCCATTACAGAACGTATAGCACAACATTCGGGTGTGCAAGAGAAATTATTGTCAAATAACAATTATGCCGGTGGAATTTCTATTACCGGATTCCAATCTGAAGAGAACAACAGGGATTCTAATATCAACAGTAGTTTCATATATGCAGCTCCCAATTTTTTCCATTTCATGAATATTCCTCTGTTGAAAGGCAATAATCTGCAAAACAATACAGAAATGGTAATTGATGACGTTTTAGAAAAACGGATTCCCAAACCTATTTTAGGCAACATCTTGTATAACTTTAACGGTGGCTATACCGTCAAAGGCATTACATCTTCATTTATAACCAATGTATATTTCCAGAGCGAGAGTCTTTTCCGAAGTGAGGGTATGGCTTTCTTGCCACTTAAGATGGAAGGACCCATAGAATATTGCTACATTAAATGCCTGCCAGCTCAAGTAAAAGCCGTAGAAGAGTATGCATCCCAAGTGCTCCGTGAAGCACTTCCATACACTTTGTTCCCACAAATCAGTACACTGCAACAAGATTTGGAAGAAATACAAGGATTGGAATCGAAAATGAAGAACATCATCCTATTTTTTGCAATAGTAAGTGTAATCATTACTTTACTGGGAGTATATTCAGCCATTACCCTTGATACTGAACACCGATGCAAAGAAGTAGCCATCCGTAAAGTTAATGGTGCGGGACTATGGCAAATACTTTATCTGTTCTTGCGCATGTATGTCCGGATATTAATAATAACAGCAGTGATTGCATTTCCACTGCTATACACAATACTGCAATTATGGAAACAAATGTATATTGTCTTCTTCGATGACGGTTTCTGCTTCTGGATTTGCATATTTATTGGGATAGTTCTCATGACTTTACTTACTGTCATATTCCGCATTTTGAAAATTGCAAAAATAAATCCGGTGGATATAATAAAGACCGAGTAAGTATAGAATCCATGTGCGGATATGCACTATTTTTGTGCACTATAGCACACTAATACTCTATAACAAAAACCAGTATATCATTAATAAATAGAAAGTTACATACTTGGCATAAGTTTTGAATATATAAAATATAAAATGTATACACCATGATATTCCATTATCTCAAAATAGCATTCAGAAACTTGTGTAAACATAAGACACAAAATATCATTTCCATCATCGGATTGGCAGTAGGTTTGCTCTGCTTCTGTGTCTGCATATATTGCAGTCGCTTTGTAGAAAGTACAGACCATTGTTTTGCTAATCATGATCGCATAGCAGAATTAAATCTCTATGACGGCAAGGCAGACAGATATTTTTCCGGTTCTCCGGTTCCTCTGGCCGAAGATTTGCGTACATGGTCTTTGGGAGAAACGGAAGCCATTTCATCCGTAACCTATCCTCGCGAACGCCCTTATTATGTAGAGTTATCTCCGGAAAAGACGCTACCCTATGAACTTGAAACGATTGAAATAGATACTTGCTACAATAAAATCTTCACTCCGGAAATGGTAGCAGGACATTGGAAAATGGCAAGTCAGTCTCTTAACTCCGTTATCCTGAGCCAATCTATGGCCATTAAAATATTCGGTAATGCAGAAAGTGCTATCGGCAAACACATGACTCTTATGAGAAGGCTCAATACTTCTCCTGAAAGCACCCCAAAAACAGGAGGTATCGTCTACACCATTCAAGCAGTAATGAAAGATATCCCTCTGAACAATAGTTTAGATTTTATGCAAAACATAGATATGCTGACCGTAAACGATAGTGAAGGACTTCTACAAAGTCCCAAACGGTATAACATGACGGGAGCAAATACCTATGTGTTGTTATCACCACAAACTACATGTACCGATTTAGAAAAGCAATTCTCAAAAAGAGACTATACTTATACTTTGTATGGCGAAGCTTACACTGTCACTGCCAGTAGTATGGGAGCCAGATTGAAAAAACAAGGTGCTTCCTATCTGGGATTAGTTACCGGAACTGTAGGTACACTGATATTACTAGTAGGGCTGATCAACTTTTTCCATTTCCTTATCGGTTCTTTCTTCAACCGTACCAAGGAATACAGTATCATGAAAATGATAGGATGCAACTGGAAACAACTCTTCTGCTTACTATTCACACAGTCATTGATTGTCATATCCATATCCTCCATATTGGTATTATCAGGCATAGAATTATTGGGGAATCACATGAATTTCTCTTTGCCGGGCTTTGCAATGACTTTTACCTCTGAAACGCTTTTAATACATGCTCTGCAATATATCGTTCTTCTTATCATACTCTGCGTCCTTATATGTTTGTCTGTCTCCATTCGTATTCGTCGCATTACCGTGCAAACAGGTATTTATGGAAACAATAAACGCAGAGGTAAGCAATGGGGACGTAACCTTATGCTGGGTATCCAGTTCTTTATTTGCTGGGTATTTGTATCCCTGACGGCTGCTTTATATCTGCAAGCAGAGAAAACTACCAATAGTTTAATCCATACGCTAAGTCAAAAAGAAAAGTCGGAGATTCTTAGTATTCCCCTGGACTATCCCTTTATGAAGAATGAGGAAAAGTTGGCGTTGATAGAGCGTTTTAAACAACATGCCGGAGTGAAAGAGATTCTGTTATCAGATGTCGGTTATATGCAAGGGATGTCGGGCAATGGATTAACGACCGAAAAGGGAAATGAGAACTCCTGGGTTGATATTAGTGTCATGGCTGTACCCGCCAATTTCTTCTCTTTCATGAATATTCCCATAGAACAAGGAAGACTTCCTCAAACGGAAAAAGATATTGTGGTAGACAATGTCTGGCAGGAGATGCAGAAGAAAGATGTAATCGGTATGAACTTGTATAGCGGTAATACTGACTACACAATCTGTGGAATATCCGCACCTTTTCAGGCCAATGTATATAACCGAAGTAGTGGATATGCTTTCCTGCCTTATGATCCTTCAGTCTACATAGGCCATTGTTACATAAAGAGTCATCCGGGCCAGCAAAAGGAAGTAGCCCGATGGATTGAGAAAGTCTACCGCGAGATGCTTCCTGAAAATATAACTTATCAGGCTAAAACATTCTTGGATGATATCCATGTTTTGCAGGCTCTTGAGTACAATCTGAAGGACATTATTTTGTTCTTTGCTGTTATCAGCATTATTATCACACTATTAGGTGTATACTCCAGTATCACGCTCGATACAGAACGACGCCAGAAAGAAGTTGCTATCCGTAAAGTAAATGGGGCAGATGTTCCGCCGATGATCCTGTTTTTTTCCCGTCTTTATATTATCTTGTTATTGTGTAGTGCCATCGTTGCATTCCCGCTTGTATATGTTGTATTGATGTTATGGAAACAAATGTATACGGTATTCTTTGACTGCGGTCTGCTTTTCTGGCTCTGCATATTCTTGATTGTTACTTTTATTACAGGCTTTACAATACTTTTCCGTATCTTGCGGATAGCAAAAACGAATCCGGCGGAAGTTATTAAAAACGAATAAGAACAATGGTATTACATTATTTGAAAGTTGCTCTACGAAATCTGCTGAAGTACAAGACTCACAGTTTCATTTCCGCCCTTTGCCTGGCAGTGGGAATCGTATGCTATACCATTGTATGCTTTTTCATGCAGGAATGGAGCAAACTTGAAAACTTACCTGACAGCGAGCGACGGATAAGAATAACAGTCAACCAGAAACAAAGTTCTTTTTTTCGAGCCAGTGAAATAAAGCGATTGGAAGAGCAATCTATCAGTGGCTTAGAGTGCCTAACCATACAATCCTTTAACAATTCAACGGAAATAGAAGTCATCGATAACGAACAACGTAATTTACCTTTTCTGATAGGTTATAGAGGGGTTAACAGTAACTTTTTCTCCTATAACAACAGAAAATTGCTACATGGTAGCCGATTTCCCGAAGCACCTGATGAAGTGGTATTATCCCATAAATTTGCGAGCAAAGCGTACGGAGCTGCAAATCCTATTGGAACAATCATACGCCTTGCTAACCCACAAAGTATAGCTGAAAATACAATACAGAGCTTTAAAGTCGTGAATGTAGTGGAAGATAACGGACTGCAAGACCCCAAAGTCGATTGTTATTTCTCCTATGAAATCATGACTTATGACGCCTTGAGTGTAAAAGGTTATCTATCGCCTAAGGCAACTATGGAAATGCTAAACAAAAGTTTACAGTCCATAACGTGGCAACGGAATGAGGACACCGTACACCCTTACGCAGCATTCAGTATGCGGCAGGACAAAGAACTGACAATGGTGCAGTATCTAATACTATTCATAGCCTCACTTATCCTGGTTTCAGGGCTGATTAATTTCCTTAAGTTCATCATTCAGATGTTCTATAACCGTCAGCGTGAAGTGGCGCTTCGCAAATGTATGGGATCTGAGATAAAAGGACTGTTCCTGCTCCTTTTTGCTGAAGTATTTTGGATGATGTCCACTGCATTTCTTTTATCTCTGGTTCTAACGGAACTCATGATAAATCTTGCGAAGATATACATTCCAAGCCATGATATGCCCGATTTGCCCTTGTCATCTATCTATGTTGTACAGTTTCAAATATATATTGCACTTCTGATGATCTGTATGCTCGTAATATGGTTTCCTATCCGCCGTTTACGGAAAGTGAGCATAATCAGCCAAATCAACAATAACCGTAGCCGTCATATCTTCCGTTCGATTATGATGTGGTTGCAATTAGGCATTGCCATTTTCTTTGTGGGCAGTACACTCGGCGTCAATATGGTGTGGCACGAAGCGTTCGGTCGAGCATACAATCCGCTTACATCCGAAGAAGAAGAAAATATCATTTCCCTGAAGGTAAATACCCAACGTATGTGGCAACACATAAACCCTATATTATCTGATATTCAAGCATTGCCGGAGTGTATAGAGACACTGACCATGACAGATGATTTGCAAAGTGGAAATCATTTTATGCGCACCTATAAGAAGGCTGACCAATCGGAGGTCATGATTACCATAGCAGAGGGAGCTACGAGTTACTTTAAATTCCTGAAGATCCCATTGCAAGGAAAAGAAGTGAATGGAGATGCAGAAGGTACCGTTTATGTCAGTGAGGCCTTCAGACTGCAACTAGATAAGGACAACGTGCAAGACAGAGTAGAGATTGAGGGCCAAAGTTACCGCATCATCGGTACTTTCAAAGAGCTCTATAAAGAAACTCAGGGAAGAGGAACCATCGGTTCGGTATTTTTCCCCAGCAACCATTTCAGGTATTTCTATGTCAAGCTGGCACCGGGTACAAACGCTACCAAAAGTATCCGACGCATCACTAATATCTGTCGTAACTACGTACCCACAACCTTGCCTCTTGAAATCCGCTCCCTATCTGATAATAAACAAACGATGATGGGATCGATGTATATGACACAAGTGGCGATGACAATCCTGGCCGTTGTAAGTATACTATTGGTTGTACTGAGTATCTATTCGGCCATCTCCATGGACACAGTCAGCCGACAGAAGGAAATAGCCATTCGTAAAATCAACGGAGCTACCCCATGGATCATTGCCGGTATATTCAGTAAAGCTTATCTGGTGATTTTCCTGCTGGCTTTTGCGGTTGCTTATCCTTTGGTACGACTGATGCTGCTATCAATAGACGCAGACACAGTGAAGTGCATACAGGGTTGGGATTGGGGAATTCTGTTATTCTTCAGTGTGGCCTTCATGATATTCCTCACCACCGCATACAAAATTTACCGGATCATGCATATCAATCCGGCCGAGATAATAAAAAATGAATAAACAATATTACTAATTAAAATTATCACTATTATGATTAAAACAGTAAACCTGCAGAAAATCTTCAAGACAGAAGAAGTGCAAACATGGGCTTTGAACAATGTGAACATCGAAGTGAAAGAAGGCGAGTTCGTCGCAGTCATGGGACCTTCCGGTTGCGGTAAATCTACATTGCTGAATATCCTCGGCTTGCTCGACAACCCTTCGGGCGGAGAATACTACCTCAATGGAAAGGAAGTATCCAAATACACCGAAGCACAACGCACCAGCCTGCGTAAAGGTGTTATTGGTTTCGTATTCCAAAGCTTCAACCTGATTGACGAACTGAACGTATACGAAAACATCGAACTGCCGTTGCTCTACATGGGCATTCCTTCCGCCGAACGCAAACGTCGCGTGGAAACAGCTATGGAACGCATGGCCATTACACACCGAAGCAAACACTTCCCACAGCAACTCTCCGGTGGTCAGCAGCAACGTGTAGCCATTGCCCGTGCCGTAGTAGCCAATCCAAAGCTGATCCTTGCCGATGAGCCTACCGGTAATCTGGACTCCAAGAACGGTAAGGAAGTGATGGAACTGCTGAATGAACTGAACAAAGAAGGAACCACCATCGTCATGGTAACCCACTCACAGCACGATGCCGGTTTTGCAGGACGTATCATTAATCTGTTCGACGGACAGGTGGTGACAGAGGTGAGTCTGTAAACGTTTCTTTACTCTGCCAATTCCTGTCATCCTGGGCAAGATCGAAGAATCTCATCTCTACAACCTTGTGTCAAGAGAAGATATCTTTCGATGAGCCCAGGGTAACAGATTGACCTACTTTTCAAATAACATATCAAGATATTAAACATGTACATTCTGAAGTTTGTCCTGCATAGCTGGTGGCGAAATAAATTGTTCGTCACGATTTCTCTTGTCAGTCTGGTTATCGGTATCGCCTGCACCAACCTACTGACAGCCTTCGTCCTATACGAATACAACATCGAGTATAACAACCCCAACCGTGACCGTATCCTCCGGCTGACACAAACACTACCTTTCGCACAACAAGAAATGCAGGGAACATTCGTATATCACGAATCTGTCCCCGAAATCATCTCACAATTCCCTGAGATAGAAGCTTCACTACGCACACAAGCCATCACTCACACAAAAATCCGTGTGGGCGACCAAGAATATTCCGAACTGAACCTGCTATCGGCAGACAGTACATTGCCCAAGTTTATCCCCATCGAAACCCTTGCAGGAAAAATAGAAGAAGTATTGACTCACCCGGGAACCATCGCCATCAGCCAAGCTCTGGCCGAACGTTATTTTGGTACCACCGACTGCCTCGGCAAGCTGCTGGATATCCCTCAATCCGGCGAAAGTACCTATCGTATCGCCGCCGTCTTCCGCCTGCCACCGCAAAGCATGTTGCAGGCAGACTTGCTCACGCATCTAAAAAGTCCCGAAGGAACCACCTGTTCGATACTTCTCAAAGAAGGAACAGACCTCAACGCCTTTCGCCAACGCTTCGAGACAACCGAGCTTCCTACTTTATTAGGCAAAGGGTATTACCGTACCCAGACTTTACAGGAATCCTATTTTACCACTACCACACAAGATAGCAACCAGTGTATCGAGCATCGGCAAAAGGCCCTGTTAAGCGTCGGACTGCTATCTGCTTTATTAATCTTGTTCATCGGTTGCTTCAACTATATCAACCTCAGTTTTTCACGCTTATTGAAGCAAATACGCACCTTGCACATTGAAAGCCTTTTAGGTGCAAGCCACCGTCAAATCCGTTGGCAACTCTTTGCCGATACTTTCCTGATGGTGATTACAGCGTTCTTGTTATCCATTCTGTTGATGAGCGACCTGTTAGCAGTATTCAATGCAACAATATCCGCACATCTGTCGTTCTCCTATCTTTTCTCCGTTCAGGTATTCCCTGTTATCCTGCTGTTTGTCATCATTCTATCCGTTGTTCCGGCAGAATACATGAGCCGGAAGATACAGACCTTGTCCGAAAGCCGTTACCGCAGCTTCTTTACAGGTCGTAAGAAACAGCGCATTGTAGCAGCACTGGTCACCTTACAATTCATGATTTCTATCGGACTGCTAAGTGCTTTTATGATAATCCGTAGCCAGATGGACCTGATAGAACAGGAGGGAAGCCGCTACAAAGGAATCGTTGAGTTTGGAATCGGCGACTCCCGGCAATCCCCTTTATCTACTTGGATAGAAGACATTAAATCCATCCCCGGAGTGAAGTCTGTTGTATCTTCTCAATCAGGCCTTTATACCATGAGTATGGCCGTTCCCCGCCAAAATGGTGAGAAGAATGATCTTCTGATGCTTGAACTTTATGAAAACTGTCCGGACTTCCTGGATATATACGATTTCGACTTGCTGGATGCCAAACAAACATTCCATTTATTACTCCGTACCTCTGTGCCGGTCATCATCAACGAGTCCTTCATTCGCTATCTTGTGCCCGAAGGAGAAGACCCGGTGGGACAACCGATCTCCAAATACGTGCCCGAAAAGAGTGAGAAAGGTACTATTATCGGCGTCATGAAAGATTTCAAGAAATATTCGCTCACAAACAATGTGTTTCCACTGAGAATGATTCTGCACGAAATGCCCCAAGATAACTATACCACATTGACCTTACAGTTTGACGAACAAGATCGCACAGCAGTTATCAATCATCTTCGCGGATTATGGGAAAAGAAATACCCCGGTACTCCATTCAATTATGAAGACCCTTATCAGGTACTGATCTCCAATAATCAGGAAGTCACCGACTTTTCCCGCATCCTGCTGATGTATGCATCAATCAGTTTGTTCCTCACACTGTTCGGATTGTTCGGCATCACCCATTATGCTATCCAACAACGTATACGCGAAATAGGAATTCGGAAGATTCACGGTGCATCATTCGGGCAAATATTATGGCTTGTCAATCGCCCGTTCCTGTACTACATAGGTATAGCCTTTATACTCATTGTACCCCTGGTCTGCTATCTGATGAATTATTGGCTGCAACAATTTGCTTACCATATACACATTGGTATCCTTCATTTCCTACTTCCTTTGTTCTTCACTGTCTGCATCACCCTGCTCACAGTATGCCTGAACAGTTATCGGGCAGCAAGAAATAATCCGGTAGATAGTATCAAACACGAATAACCGTATCCCGGTTAATCTCCAGAACCAGAGACTGAAAATCAATCATCGCATTAAATAAAGCGATGTGTGAATAGGAGGAAATCTCATCTGACGGAATATCACATTCCGTCAGTATCCCCTGTTCCAACAGCAATGCACGTTTTGTGCCTTTCAATAAGGGAGTCCTCGGTGTATACCAGACTCCCTCTTTTTCTAACGCCACATTAGCAATGGAAGTATCCGTCAAAAGATTGTTTCTGACAATCAATACATCATCCTGATTGCCGCGCAGGGCATACAATGCTTCCAGTTCCTTCCGGTCCGTACTTTTGTAGCGATAATCAATCGTATCCGAACCAACCAACCGGAGCGAACGTACAGTCCTCATTGTATAAGCGGAAAATGCCACTTCACATACTTCTCTGCCATAAACTACCCGGCATTTATAAAAACCGCTTTCAGGACAATCCTCTGTATAATCCAGAATATCCAGTTGATCCGCCATTCCGAAAACCGCCTGTCTCGTCTCATTCATCCTACGGTTGTGATGGGCAAGGTTCTGCAACTTACCGTCACGTACTTGTATCGTTTCAATAAATCGGCACATATATTTTCTGTTTCATTTCTTCATATTCACTGCGGGCGTCACTCTTGAAAGTAATGCCACCACCGCTTTTAAAATACATCCCGTCCGCCTCTTGCTCCACAAAACGTATCATCACGGCACTATCCATATTGTCTCCATCGAAATATCCGGTTATTCCCGTATAGAATCCCCGTTCATATCCTTCAGCTTCACGAATAATCTGCATCGTCTTCTTTTTGGGTGCACCGGTAATAGAACCGGCAGGCAACATACTGAAAAGAATATCACCTAACTGCCGTTTGTAATCTTCTGGAAGTTCACCGCATATCTCCGAACTGGTCTGCAATATCGGTCCCCGATTTGTCTGCAACACATCTATATAGCGATAACGCTCCACCCGGACATGAGATGCCACAATACTCAGATCATTCCTGATCAGATCCACAATCGTAGCATGTTCCGCCGCTTCTTTCCCGTCGTTCATCAAGGTTTGTACAGCATCGGGCAGGGTAGCGTCTATCGTACCTTTCATGGGATAAGAGCTGATAATCCCTTTCTTTATCCGAACAAAAATCTCCGGAGAGAAAACTACAAAACGATTCTTTACCCATACTTTATATAAAGCACGGGAGTTACAATATATATCCTTTAAAGTCAGATTGGTTTGTACCGGAGTCCGGCAAGTTAAATTCGTAAGAAAGCTGTTTCCGGCAAGAATATTCTTTTTCACATGTCCGAAAGCACGACTGTATTCCTGAAAAGAAACAGGCTGTGAGGTCCATTCTATCTGTTCCGGCAAACTCTCCGAAAGCCGGATCGACCTTGCCGTCACGGTTGAAACCATCCGGTCCATGCCGGTCGATATTTCGCAGGCTGTGAATTTCGGTTTTGCCGATGACGTTGC
>ERZ780139.2410-NODE-2410-length-14005-cov-8.867599_pt1 | contig 14005 bp, 10 predicted proteins | sample MGYA00511476_ERZ780139 | MGnify/ENA primary metagenome ERZ780139 (study PRJEB29588, sample SAMEA2158190) | human gut metagenome | biome: human gut; feature: human-associated habitat; material: faeces | place: Denmark | collected 2008/2010 ... | reverse complement strand
AACACTTCAAAAAAAGAGGACGGCGAAAGCCGTCCTCTTTTTTTGAGGAGATTGCACTGCGCTGCATGCACGCGCCGCAGGCGCGCACACTCCGCTCCGTGAGAAGAGTTTTTTGGCACGCGCATGTCGCGCCAAAAACGATTAAGATTATTTGCCGCCTGCGGGCGGCAAAGTCTGCGGCGCCTTTTGGTGCGTGATGAGGGTCTCTGCTTCTATTTTTCATTTTTGGCGCTGTTTTGCGCCGGAGGCGCAAAATGCGCGGCGGGGGTGCGTTAGCTGTTTCGTGCGGAGCACGAAATGCGCCTCCACTGAATTTAGCCTGAAGTAAAACAGCCCTCAAAGAGGGCCGTTTTCGTTTTGCAAGTTTGCTGTCATTCTATTGCGATAAAGCGCAATTTTTTGCACGAACGGATGCTTCGAATGTTTCAAATGTATGGAATATTTGGAGAAGTTAGACAAATGTTTTTCGCTGTTTTTGTCTGTTTTGCACACATTTGTACAACAAAGTTCAGCTACCTTTTTCCCGAAAAGGGGAAGACAAAAAAATCCTTCATGATATAATGAATCTGCAATGACGGGGCGCGAGCTCCGAACAATACGATCACATTTTCTGTGGAGGATTATCATTATGGCTATCAAAGTGGGCATCAACGGCTTCGGCCGCATCGGCCGCGTCGTGCTGCGCATCATGATCGAGCATCCGGAGCAGTTCGACATCTGCGGTATCAACCTGCGCAAAGCGGATCTGGATTACATGGTCTATATGATCAAATACGATTCCGTGTTCCGTCAGTTCAACGGCACGGTGGAGCACAAGGACAAGAACCTGATCGTCAACGGTCACACCATTCAGGTCTTCAGCGAGTCCGACGCGGCGATGATCCCCTGGTCCAGCTGCGGCGCGGAGTACATCATCGAGTCCACCGGAGCTTACAACACCACCGAGAAGGCCTCCCGCCACTTCAAGGGCGGCGCGAAGAAGGTCATCCTGACCGCGCCCGGCAAGGATGAGGTCACCCCCACGTTCGTCATGGGCGTGAACCACATGCTGCTCCATTCCGACATGAAGGTCGTCTCCAACGCCTCGTGCACCACCAACTGCTTAGCACCCCTTGCCAAGGTCGTCAACGACGAGTTCGGCATCGAGCAGGCGCTCATGTCCACCATCCACGCCGCCACCGCCAAGCAGAAGGCCGTCGACTCCCGCGGCGGCAGTGATTGGCGCACGGGCCGCTCCATCCTCAACAACATCATCCCCTCCTCCACGGGTGCCGCCAAGGCCGTCGGCCGCGTCATCCCCGAGCTCTACGGCAAGATGACCGGCATGAGCTTCCGCGTCCCCACGGCGGACGTCTCCGTCGTTGACCTGACCGCCCACCTCAAGGTCAAGACCACCTACGCCGATATCTGCTACGCCATCCGCCACGCCAGCGAGACCTATATGAAGGGCATCATTGGCTACACCGCGGACCAGGTCGTCTCCACGGACCTGATTGGCAATTCCTGCCCCTGCATCTTCGACGAGACCGCCGGCATCATGCTCGACAACGACTTTGTCAAGCTGATCGCGTGGTACGACAACGAATGGGGCTACTCCAACATGGTCGTCCGCCTGCTTGAGCACATGGTCGCGGTGGACGAGGGCCGCGTGACGCCTGAAAAGCGCGTCGTCCCCAAGGATAAGCCGAAGGAAGAGCCCGCCGCCAAGGAAGCGTAACAACGAAATAAAAAAGGAAGGACGCTGCGCGTCCTTCCTTTTTTATTCGTCCTTTTTTTCTGCTGCTTTTGCTTCGAGCTCGGCGACGGTCGTGTTGTCTTCCATGCCGCGGGCGTGGAGGACATCGTCGCGCGTGAGTGTCATGAGGTCTTCCTTCGTGAAGCTCTCCATCTTCGCGAGGCGGTTGGCCTGCGCGGTCAAGATCTGCTCGAAGAGGTTGCGCACGCCGCGCGCGTTGCCGAACGTCACACCGTCGGCGTTCTCATCGTAGATGAAGTCCTTGACGTCCTGCTCGGCGTCGGGAGAGAGGGTGTACTGCGACTTGCGGCACTGCATTTTGAAAATCTCGAGCATCTCGTCGAGCGTGTAGTCGTCAAAGTGCAGGTAGCGGTTGAAGCGGGACTCAAGGCCGGGGTTCGATTGGATGAACTTTTCCATCAAGCCATCGTAGCCCGCGACGATCACGACGAGGTCGTCGCGGTGGTCCTCCATCGCCTTGAGCAGCGTGTCGATGGCCTCCTGACCGAAGTCGTTGTCGCCCTTGCCGTTGAGGGCGTAGGCTTCGTCGATGAACAGCACGCCGCCGAGCGCCTTTTCGATGACCTTGCTCGTCTTGATGGCCGTCTGGCCGACATAGCCGGCGACAAGCCCGCTGCGGTCGACCTCGACAAGCTGTCCCTTCGAGAGTATGCCGAGCGAACGGTAGACACGCGCCATCAAACGCGCGATCATCGTCTTGCCCGTGCCGGGGTTGCCGGTGAAGACCATGTGGAGCGAGAAGTCCGCGTTGGGAAGCCCCGTCTCCTCGCGCCGCTTGAAGACAGTCGCCATGTTGATGAGGTTATTCACCTCGCGCTTGACCTCGCCAAGGCCGATGTAGGTGTCAAGCTCTTTTTTGAGGTCCTCGATCTTCTCGGGTGGGGGAAGCGGCGCTTCTTCCTCTTTTTTCTCGCCCGCACCGATGGAGGCTGCGGACTTGTTCGGCTTTGCGCCGTCCGCGCTCTTCGGCGCGTTTGCTTTGGGCGCAACTTCCTTCGGGACGGCGGATTTCGGCGCGTCCGGCGTCAGCGGCGCGCCCCAGAAGTCGCTGCCCATGCGATTCAGGTTGTTCTGCGTCATCGTGCGGATGACGTCGAGCTGCTGGAGAATGATCTCGTCCTTTTTATCCATGGTGATTCTCTCCCTTCGTTCCGTAGGGCGTGTGCGCCATCGCGCGGAACAAGAATGCAGTGATCAGGCCGCTGAGCGCGCCCGTGAAGAGCGACACCAGCAGCAAAAACGGCAGATAGTAGAGCGGCGCGGTCGAGCCGAGCGTGATGAGCGCGGCGCAGACCTGCCCGCAGTTGTGCGCCGCCGCGCCCGCGATCGAGACGCCGAAGATGCTGAGCTTTTTCGACTTGCTGAGCAGCGCCATCACGAAAAGCGCCGACAGCCCGCCGAGCAGCGAGAACAGCAGCGCCGAGGCATTCCCCGCAAACAGCGCGCCGAGCGTGCAGCGCACGAGCAGAATGGCGAGTGCGCTCGGAAAGCCGAGGGCATAGAGCGCGTAGAGCGTGACGATATTGGCAAGGCCGAGCTTGACGCCCGGCAGCGGCACAATGAGCGCGAGCGGAAAAAACGACTCCATGTAGGACAACGCAAGCGCGAGCGCCGCGAGCACCGCGCAGAGCGTCAGCTCTCTTGTTTTGATCTTCATGCACTCACCCCGCGATCAGATCGTAGTCGGACGCCGCGCCCTCGAGCGTGACGGCCACGCGGGCGGGCAGGCACACGATGCTCTGCCCCGCGCGCGAGATCGCGCCGGAGTGCACGCAGTCCTGATTCGGACAGTCGCTCGAGGCGACGTATACCGCGCCGTCTGCCACCTCCACAGTGAGCGTATAGCCGCGGCTTTTGTAAGTGCCGCCTTCGTAGGTGCTGAGCGCGCAGCGCTCAACGGTCTCGCCGTCAACACTAATGCTGACCGTCAGCTCGCCCGCCGATTTCGCCGCGAAATACGGCCTTGCGGCGAGTCCGAGCGCGAGCAGCAGCACCGCGAGCACGACGAGCGCGTCCCACTTCGTCGGCTTCAGCTTAGGCGAGCGCTTCATACGTGTACCCGCTTTCGTCGTTCGGCGTGAAGGCATCGGCAAGGCCGTCGGTGTAGAGCACGCGGCCATCGTCGGTGACTAAAATGAGCTCAAAATCCGTCCCCTGGTCGGCAAGATCGTCGCGCAGCGCAAGCGCGCCGTCGGGGCCAAGGACGAAGCACGCCGTCGAGAGCGCGTCCGCCCACGCGCCGTTCTCGCACAGCACCGTGACGCTGACGAGCCCGCTTTCGGCGGGGCTGCCGGTCTTGGGGTCGAGGATATGGTGATAGCGCACGCCGTTTTCTTCAAAATAGCGCTCGTACACACCGGAGGTCACGATGAACTTATCCGCCGCCGATACGACGCCAAGGTAGCTCTCCGTGTCCGCAGGGTCCTTGACGGCGATGCGCCAATCGCTGCCGTCGGTCTTTCGCCCCATGACGAACACATCACCGCCGAGGTCGAGCGTTGCAGACGTGACGCCCTCCTTTTCAAGCTGCGCGCGCAGAAGATCCGCCGCGTAGCCCTTGGCGATGCCGCCGAGGTCGAGCTGTGCGCCGTCCAAAAGCGTGACGGTGTATCCGTCCGCCGTGCGTTCGAGCCTGACCTTGCCGCAGCCCGTATGACTCAGCAATTCTTTGAGCTCGTCTGCGGACGGCACACGGCGCTCGTCCTTCGTAAAGCCCCACGCGTCGAGCACAGGGGCGAGCGTCGGGTCGAATGCACCGTCCGTCGCGTCAGAGATCGTCAGCGCCGTTTCGATCAGCGCGGGTAAGATATCGTCCGCGCCGTATTCGACCGTTTCGCCGTTCGATGCGTTGAGCGCATAGAGCTCACTGCCCTCCGCCGTGCGCGAGAGGACGGCTTCGTCCAACGTGTGCAGTTCCTTTTCCGCGCTCTCCAGCGCGGCAGCGGCGTTCTCGCCGTAAACCGTCAGGTTCATCACCGTGTCCATCGCGTACACCGTGCGCGTCTCGCTCTCGGCAGCCGTTTCGCCGCAGGCAGTGAGGGACAGGGCAAAAATCGTCAGCAGCAGCGCTGCAAGTTGTCTTTTCATAGGTTCTCCTGCAAAAACAATTTATCAAGCGTAGCTTATCAAATGTATTTTACCCGCGTCTGTGCGGTCTGTCAAAAGAAAAAATTTGAACCGCCGTGCGGAACGTTTATAAAAGGGGAGAGCCTCTTCTATAATAAGAGGCTCTCCCCGATCTGCGTCTGCGCGCAGGCAAAATTATTTTCTCTCGAGCGAGACGCGGTACGTGAGCCGCAGGAACGTGGCGTTCAGGATGACGCTCACGACTTCCGCGATCGGGAAGGCAAGCCACACAAGCTCGAGCCGCCCCGTGAGCGAGAGCAGATACGCCGCCGGCAGCAGCACGACGATCTGGCGGCAGACGGAATTGATGAGCGCGTAGATGGGCTTGCCGAGCGCCTGACACGCGCTGCCCGCGATGATGCTGAAGCCCGCGAGCGGGAAATGTACGCCGATGATGCGCAGAGCGACCCTGCCGATGGAGAGCATTTCGTCCGTCGGCGAGAACATCCCCAGCAGCGTTTCGGGGATGAGCTCGAAGAGCGCGCAGCCGACGCACATGATGCCGATGGCCGTGAAGACTGTCAGGCGAACGGTCTTGCGCACACGGTCGAATTTCTGCGCGCCGAAGTTGTACGACACGATGGGCACCATCGCGTTGTTGAGGCCGAAGCACGGCATGAAGATGAAGCTCTGGAGCTTGAAGTAAGCACCGAACACCGCGGTCGCCGCCTCGGTGAACGAGATGAGAATTTTGTTCATGCCGAACGTCATCACCGAGCCGATGGACTGCATGATGATCGACGGAATGCCGATGGCGTAGATGTCCGCCACCGTCGCGCGGTGGGGACGGATGTCCTTGAGGTGGATCTGCACCTCGGGATTTTTCTTGAGGTTCAGGAAAAGGCCGAGGCCCGCGCCGACGAACTGGCCGACGATCGTGGCGACCGCCGCGCCCGCGACCTCCATGCGGGGAAAACCCAGAAGGCCGAAAATCAAAATCGGGTCGAGCACGATGTTGCACACCGCGCCCGCGATCTGCGAGATCATCGAAAGGTCCGTCCGCCCCGTGGACTGGAGCAGGCGCTCGCCGTAAATCTGCAGGAACAGTCCGAGCGAACCGCCGATGCAGATCATCACATAATCACGGCCGTAGGCGATGATCTGCGCGTTTTCCGTCTGAAAGCGGAAAAACGGTGTGGCGAGCGAAAAGCCGAGGACAGCAAAGACGGCGGCGGTGCAGAGCGTCAGGAAAAGTCCCGTGCCCGCGGCGCGGTCGACCGCCTGCATGTTCTTTTCACCCAGCGAACGCGCGAGCAGCGCGTTCATACCGACGCCCGTGCCCACGGCGAACGCGATGCACAGCGTTTGCAGCGGGAAGGCGAGCGACACGGCGTTCATTGCGTCCTGACTGAGCCGTGCGACGAACACGCTGTCGACAATGTTGTAGAGCGCCTGAAAGAGCATCGATATCATCACTGGCCCCGCCATGTTGGCCAGCAGCTTGCCGATGGGCATCGTGCCCATCTTATTTTCTCTGGTATTTTCTTCCATGTTTCCTCCCTGCTTAACTTTTTCGTTCCGACATATAAAATTCCGGCGCCGCAGCGCCGGAATCAAAGTTTGATCATTTTTTGTCGCGACCTGTGCGTGACAAAAAATACTTTACAGAGTGCAAGTGTGCGAGCAACGCGAGTGCGCGCAGCACTCTGCAAGCCCCTCTCAAAAATGTGCTTCGCACATTTTTGAATTATTTCTTCAGCTCCCCGTTCGCGGACTTCGTCAGATACGCGTTGATGAAGCCGTCGAGGTCGCCGTCCATGACGGACTGGATGTTGCCGGTCTCGTAGTCGGTGCGCGTGTCCTTGACAAGCTGGTAGGGCATGAAGACGTAGGAGCGGATCTGGCTGCCCCATTCGATCTTGAGCTGCACGCCCTTGATGTCGGAGATCTTCTCCGCGTGCTGCTGAATTTTGAGTTCCATGAGCTTGGATTTGAGCATCTGCATGGCGTAGTCGCGGTTCTGGAACTGCGAGCGCTGCGTCTGGCAGGCGGTGACGATGCCCGTGGGCTTGTGGATGAGTCGAACGGCGGATGACGTCTTATTGACGTGCTGGCCGCCGGCGCCGGATGCGCGGTAGACCTGCATTTCAATATCCTCGGGACGAATTTCGACCTCGATATCGTCGGGCAGCTCAGGCATGACCTCGAGGGCTGCAAAGCTCGTCTGGCGGCGGGCGTTCGCATCGAACGGGGAAACGCGCACTAAGCGGTGCACGCCGTTTTCGCCCTTCAGATAGCCGTAGGCGTTCTCACCCTTGACCATGACCGTCGCGCTCTTGAGACCGGCCTCGTCGCCGTCGAGATAGTCGAGCATCTCGAATTCAAAGCCGTGCTTGTTCGCCCACTGCATATACATGCGGTAGAGCATCTGTGCCCAGTCCTGTGCCTCGGTGCCGCCCGCGCCGGCGTGGAATGTCAAAATGGCGTTGCAGTTGTCGTATTCGCCGGAAAGGAGCGTCGTAAGGCGCGCCTGCTCCACATCGGCTTCGAGTTTACTGTAGCCCTCTTCGAGCTCGGGCAGCAAGCTCGCGTCGTCCATCTCCGTTCCCATGTCGATCAGCGCGAGCAGATCGTCGCGCGTGGAAACGAGCTTTTCGTAGCGGTGAATTTTATTTTGCAGCTGCTTGGAGCGCATCTGGTTTTTCTGCGAGCGCTCCAGATCGTTCCAGAAGCCGTCCTCGTGCGCCTCGAGCTCGAGGCGGTTCAGCTCCTGACGGGCCTGCTCGATCTCCAGCGCCTTGAAGAGGTTTTCAAATGTTTCGTCCATCGCAAGCAACTTCTGCTTGTAGGAATCGTATTCGATCACAGCCATGGCGTTCTCTCTCCTTACTTTTATCCTTCATTAGCCGAAAAAGTATATCACACACACCGGTCAAAGGCAAGAAAAATCCGCCTCTCGGGACGAAAATTCCCGTGGAAGCGGCCCTTTTTCGCCTTTCCGGCGATAAAAACAAAAAAGCCACGCTTTCGCGTGGTCGATACAACGGATCTCAGCGCTCGCTGATGATCTGCTTGGTGCTGCCGAAGATCATGTCGTCAACATCCTGCTTGATGAAGTTCTCAAACATATTCGTTTTCACGCTCCTTTCCTTCATTTACTTCAGTTTGTATTATAAGTGCGGAAAAGGCAAATTTCAATCGTCAGCTCTCATGGTTTTGCCTAAAAAATTAGCGACTTTTTCATGCAAGTTGCTATATCTGCACTTGCATTTCCGTTATTTTCCACTTATAATAAAATAGAAATGATATTTGAAGCGGAGGAGTCGGACTATGGCGGCTTTCGTCACATTTGAGGATGTTTCCAAGGTCTACCACAGCGGGGAGATCGAAATTCGCGCGGTGGACCACATCAGCTTTATGATCGAAAAGGGTGAATTCTGCGTCATCGTCGGCCCCTCGGGTGCGGGCAAGACGACGGTACTCAACATGCTCGGCGGCATGGACGCCTGCTCGGGCGGCACCATCACGGTCGACGGGACGCGCGTGAGCGGCTTCAACGCCCGCCAGCTCACGACCTATCGCCGCCACGACATCGGTTTTGTCTTCCAGTTCTATAACCTCGTCGGCAACCTGACAGCACTTGAAAACGTCGAGCTCGCGGCGCAGATCTGTAAAGACCCGCTCGACGCGGCGACGGTCTTAAATGAAGTCGGCCTGTCCGCGCGCGCGAACAACTTCCCCGGTCAGCTCTCCGGCGGCGAGCAGCAGCGCGTCGCCATCGCCCGCGCACTGGCGAAAAATCCGAAGCTCCTGCTCTGCGACGAGCCGACCGGCGCGCTCGACTATGTGACGGGCAAGCAGATCCTCAAGCTCTTGCAGGACACCTGCCGGCAAAAGGGGGTGACGGTCGTGGTCATCACGCACAACAGCGCCATCACGCCGATGGCCGACCGCGTCATCCACATCAAAAACGGCACGGTGGAGAGCATGCAGTGCAATGAGCATCCGACCAGCGTGGAACTGATCGAATGGTAACGAAGAAATCGGAACGAAAGGGGGCGGCGCGATGAAAAACGCCATGCAGAAGGACTTCTGGCGCGAGATCCAGCACACGCGCAGCCGCTTTTTCTCCATTATGATCCTGGTCGCGCTCTCGGTCGCGTTTCTCTCCGGTCTCAAGGCGACCGCGCCGGACATGAAGCGCACGGGCGACGATTATCTCGATTCCCTGCACTTAGCCGACATTCAGGTGCTTTCAACGCTCGGCCTGACCGACGACGACATTACCTCTCTTCGAGCACAGGACAAGGTCGAGGACGCCGAGGGCGAGTACGTCATCGACGCGTTCGCCTCGTCCGACTCGCTCGACGCGGTGGTCAAGGTTCTCTCCCTCACGGGCCGCGGCATCAACGAGGTGCTGCTGCGCGACGGACGCATGCCCGAGCGCGCGGACGAGTGCGTGGTGGAGGAAAATATGCTCTCGCTGATGAGCATTTCCATCGGTGATACGATCACACTCACGCCGGGGGACGACCTTTCCGATGCGCTCGCGCAGGACACCTACACGGTGGTCGGCACGGTGCGCTCACCGGTGTACCTTGCGGTGGAGCGCGGCACGTCGACACTCGGCAGCGGCACGGTCAAGGCGTATCTGTACCTGCCGCGCGAGGCGTTCACGCTCGACTACTATACGGCGGCCTATGTGCGCGTTTCCGGCGCGGCGGAGATGACCGCGTTTTACAGCGACTATGACGACTATATCGACGCCGTCATCGACGAGCTGGAGCCGTTCGGCGACGCGCGCGCGCAGCTGCGGCACGACGATCTTGTCGACGAGGCGACGGAAAAGCTCGACGATGCACAGAAAGAGCTGGACGACGCGAAGGCCGAGGCTGACGAAAAGCTCGGCGACGCGCAGAAAGAACTGAGCGATGCACGCAGGAAGCTCGACGACGGCTGGAAGGATTACTACGACGGCCAGCAGGAGCTCAAGGACGCGCGCGTCGAGCTGGACGATGCAAAGATCGAACTCGACGACGGCGAGATGCAATACCTCAACGGCATGGAAGAGTACGAAGACGCGCTGGACGAGTACGAAAAGGGCAGGGTGGAGTATGAAGACGGCCTCGCTCAGTATGAGGACGGCGTCAAGGAGCTTGAGAGCGGCGAGAAAGAACTTGCCGCGGGACGGAGACAACTGGAAAGCGGTGAGCGCCAGCTTGAAGAACTCGCCAAGACCGTGACGGACGCGCTTGCGGGTTCGGGCTCGCCCTACGAGGGCGCGCCGGAGAAGCTGCTCAAAGACCTCGGCCGCGGCGACAGCGCGGCCATCGCCGCGACGGACGGCGCGCTCAACAATATGCGCGCACAGATCGCAGAGGCACAGGCGGGGCTGAAGCGTCTTGACGCGGGAATCGCACAGCTCGATGCAGGGATCGCAGAAATCGATGCAAGACTGGAAGAACTGAATGCTTACCCAGAAGAAGCGGTCGCAGACCAGAAAGCGCTGCTTCTTGCGCAGCGGGAGACGCTGACGGCAGAACGCGCGGGCTATCAGCAGCAGCGCGACGCCATCGCTGCGCAGCTTCCGGACGAGGAGAGCATCGCACAGTTAAACAGCATCAGCGCGAGCAGCCTTGCCGCGAGCAAGCGTGAGCTGGACGAGGGCTGGGACGAGTATTACGCGGGCGAGGCCGAGCTCGACGCGGGCAGAAAGGAGCTGCGCGACGCGAAAATGGAGCTCGACGACGCCAAGGCCCAGCTTGATGACGCGCCCGCGCAGCTCGCGGACGCGAAAAAGGAGCTTTCTGACGCGCGCAAAAAGCTCGACGACGGCTGGAAGGACTACTACGACGGCGAAGCGCAGTACGCCGACGGCGTCAAGGAGCTCTCGGACGCCTACACCGAACTGACGGACGGCGAGCGCGACTACCGCAAGGGCCTTCGTGAATACGCGGACGGCAAGGCGGAGGCCGACGAGAAGATCGCCGACGCGCAGGAGAAGATCACCGACGCGCGCCGCAAGGTCGCGGATATCGACAGCTGCGAGTGGTATATCTTCAGCCGCAGCTACAACCCCGGCTACACGGGCTTCGGCCAGGACGCCGACCGCATGGCGAACCTCGCGAGCGTGCTGCCGATCATCTTTTTCCTCGTCGCGGCGCTCGTGTGCCTGACGACGATGACGCGCATGGTCGAAGAGCAGCGCGTGCAGATCGGCGCGCTCAAGGCGCTCGGTTACAGCCGCCTTTCGATCTCATGGAAGTACATCGGCTACGGGCTGCTGCCGAGCCTTGTCGGCGGCGTTCTGGGCCTTGTCATCGGCTATATCCTGTTCCCGAAGATGATCTTCACGGCCTATCAGATCATGTATCAGATGCCGGATATCGAGCTGCACGCCTACACGGATATTTCGCTCTTTTCCGTGCTCGCGGCGGTCGCCTGCACGACAGTCGCGACGCTCTGGGCCTGCCTTGCCACGCTGCGCGAAACGCCTGCGAGCCTGATGCGCCCCCGCACGCCGAAGGCGGGCAAGCGCGTGTTCCTTGAGTATATCAAGCCCCTGTGGAGACGTATGTCGTTCATCCACAAGGTCACGGCGCGCAATCTCTTCCGCTACCAGAAGCGCTTCTGGATGACGGTCATCGGCATCGGCGGCTGCACGGCGCTCATCATCGCGGGCTTTGGCATGAGGTCTTCCCTGCTCTTTACGATGTCGCGCCAGTATGACGAGCTGTTCCACTACTCGGCACAGGTGACGCTTGCCGACAACGCCCTGCCCGAGGAGCGCGCGGCGGTGGAGGACTTCCTTGAGCATGACTCCCGCGTTGTGAACTACATCCCCTGTGCGGCCTCGTCCGCCACGGTGGTCACCCCCTCCTATTCAACCACCGCCTATGTCGAGGTGATGGCCTCCGACGAGATTGGCAAGGTCGTGGACCTTTTCGACTACAAGAGCGGAGATCCCATCACAATGGGCGATGAGGGCGTATACATCGACCAGAAGCTCTCCGAGCTTTTGAAGGTCTCGGTGGGCGACACCTTCTTCCTCGACGGCGACGTGCGCGGCGATGTGACGGTCGCGGGCATCTACGAGCACTATACGGGCCACTTCATCTATATGACGCCCGGCTACTATGAAAATGCGCTCCACGCCGACGGCGAGCCGAACGCCTACCTTCTGAACTTCACGAGCGACGACACCGACACCTGCAACGCCATTTTTGAAAAGCTGCTCGACATGAGCGGCGTGGCGACGACCTCGCGCATGCGCGACACGCAGGATACCTACATGCACAGCATGGAGCGCGTGGACTTCGTTGTGGTCATCATCATTCTGGCAGCGGCGGCGCTGGCGATGGTCGTGCTCTTCAATCTCTCGAACATCAACATCACCGAGCGCCAGCGCGAGCTTGCCACCATCAAGCTGCTGGGCTTTTACGACGGCGAGGTCTCGGCCTATGTGTATCGCGAAAACATCGTGCTCACGGTGTTCGGCATCCTGCTCGGCTGCTTCATGGGCCACTGGCTGCACATTTACCTTGTGCGCTCAACGGAGATCGATTTGATGATGTTCGGACGTCAGACCGCGCCGTCGGCCTACGTGTACGCCGCGATCCTGACGATGCTCTTCTCCGTCCTTGTCAACGTGCTTGCGCACTTTAAGATGAAGAAGATCGACATGGTCGAGAGCCTCAAGAGCGCGGAATAAAATTTCTTGTTTCAAGGCAGGACAGTGTGCTACAATAAGGGGCGGCAAAAGCCGCCCCTTACTATTGTCAAAAAAGCGGCATGCCGCTTTGACTTTTATTGCTTTCTTATAGATTGGAGTTCCCATGGCGAGACAAAGAAAAAAACATCATTTCTGGCGCAACCTGCTCATTTTGCTCGTGCTGTTCGGCATTTACCTCTACTGGGGCAACAGCAGCATCGAAACCGACGAGGCGACATTCACCTCAGGCGCGCTGCCTGCGGGCTTTGACGGCTGCCGCATCGTGCAGCTCAGCGATCTGCACGGCAAATACTTCGGCAAGGGCAACGAGCGCCTGTACACCGCGGTCAAGGCCGCGCAGCCGGAGTATATCTTCGTGACGGGCGACTTAGTCGACCGCAAAACCGAAAACCCGACCGTCTACGCCGGCGAGGTCGGCGCGGCGCTCTCAGCCATCGCGCCGACGTATTACGTCACGGGCAACCACGAGTGGGGTCACGGCACAAAGGTCGTGGAGGAGATCAAGCGCACGCTGCAGGAGAGCGGCGTGACGGTGCTCTCGAACGAATTCGTACCGCTCACGCGAAACGGCGACAGTATCGTCCTCGCGGGCATCGACGACCCGAACGGCTACGCCGATCAGGAGACGCCGCAGCAGCTCGCGCAGGAGGTCTACGCGAAATACGGCGACCCGTTCTGGCTGCTGCTGGCGCACCGCAACAACAATTTTAACGGCTACTACTGCCGCCTCGGCGCGGATCTGACGTTCTCGGGCCACGCGCACGGCGGCATCTGGCGCCTGCCGTTTACCGACGGTCTGGTCGACACGACGCTGACGCTTTTCCCCTCATTCACGAGCGGCTTTTATCACTGCACGGACGAAAATTGCGAGGGCGCGATGGTGTTCGTCAACCGCGGGCTCGGCAATTCGCCGAAGATCGTACCGCGCATTCTGAATCGGCCGCAGGTCGCGGTCATTACACTGGAAAGGGGCTGAGGCTATGCGTGAATTTTCTGCCGGAAGCTATGACGTTGCCGTCATCGGCGCGGGCCACGCGGGCATCGAGGCCTCGCTCGCCTGCGCGCGACTCGGGATGAAAACCGTGTGCTTCACGATCAATCTGGACGCCGTGGGCAACATGCCCTGCAACCCCGCCATCGGCGGCACAGGCAAGGGCCATCTCGTGCGCGAGCTCGACGCCCTCGGCGGCGAGATGGCAAAGGCCGCGGATAAAGCCTGCATCCAGTACCGCATGCTCAACCGCGGCAAGGGCCCCGCGGTCTGGTCGCTGCGCGCGCAGGCCGACCGGCGGCGCTATCAGGAGATCATGAAGGAGACGCTGGAGACGCAGGAAAATCTCGTGCTGCATCAGGCGGAGATCGTTTCCATCGGCCTTACGGACGGCCATGTTTCCTCCGTCACGACGCACACGGGCGCCGTATACGCGGTGCGCGCTGTTGTCATCGCTACG
>ERZ780139.2408-NODE-2408-length-14007-cov-9.626075_pt1 | contig 14007 bp, 6 predicted proteins | sample MGYA00511476_ERZ780139 | MGnify/ENA primary metagenome ERZ780139 (study PRJEB29588, sample SAMEA2158190) | human gut metagenome | biome: human gut; feature: human-associated habitat; material: faeces | place: Denmark | collected 2008/2010 ... | reverse complement strand
CCACTGATATAGTTGCTTGATAAATCTTGTTCAATTTGCACTTGCAATCTACCGTTAATAAAATCCATTCTCGCAGATCTTTACTAAATATCAATTAGTCAGTACCCTGACTTAAGATCATTACCATTTCATCCCTTGGTAAGAGGTTTAAGCTAAAGCTCAACGATGAAACAGCTCCCTTTCACAGTTGCGGGCCAGCGCCAAAATTTCATTGGACTTCCCTGCGAAGAAAATATCCGGCAAGAATATCTTCACCTAATTGTTTGTATTAAATTGAACGACGCAAAAAGCAGCATCAGCTTCTCTTTTAGTCATTTGTATTTTAATCGGGGCGCATTAATTATATTTTCTCTTTTATTGAAAATATATATCACTTAGAGTCTACCACATGTGTTATTAAACGTCAAGTAGCAGTCAAATTTATTTGCATTACAGCACAGCAAGCAAGAAATCAGTATAAACATCGGCTCGAATCAGAAAATCCGCAAAAATCACCGATAATACAAATATAAGAAGCTCTCAAAAAAAATGTGCTGCATATCCGCCTTACAGCAGATATGCAGCACGTATATTGTCGTTTATAATTTTTTGGAGTTTGCCGCAGCGCTGCACAAGGCAGCACTGCAGCGGAGTATGAAAAATATGCGAGAGCTTAATCAGCCTATTAGAACTCGAAACGGAGACCAACGTTCATCTTCCACTTGCGTTCGAAGTTGCCGCTGAAGTCCTTAGCAATATCTGCATACAGATGTGCATTATTGCTGAAGTCATAAGTTCCGCCGAGCTTCATTTCCATCCAGGTTTCTTCACCGTCGAAGCTGGTGTGTTTTCTGTCACCATCGTTTGCAAAGTAGCTTGCGCTGATGTCGCCGTTAAACTCGTGTGCTGCGAACAGGCCTGCATATACGCGGCCTTTTTCGCTCTTCACGCCTGCTTCAAAGCCCAGTCTGCCAACAAAGCTGCTGTAGCTGTCCTGATTAATCTGCATGGTTGCCTTGTCGGTATGAGCAGTGTAATCCTTAGCACCTACCTGAGACCAGGTCAGCTGTGCTTTCGGAGTGAAGTATGCTTCTTCATCACCGAAGGTCTTGCCGTATTCCATGGTCAGGCCATAAGCATTGGCTTTGTAATCGCCGTTCAGCTTCAGGCTGCGGATTTCGTTGTAAACGTCATATTCGTTCTCAACACGGCCAACCTTCGCTGCAACGCGGAAGAAGGCATCGTTTTCGAAGTTCTTCACGCCGTATACGCCCAGGCTGTACATCTGGTTGTCACCCTTGCCGCCCAGCAGATAGTTGGAATCGCCGTTGCGGTAGTCGAATGCCACGCCGGTGTGCCAGCCGTTTGCTGCAGCCTTGTCGTAGCCAACCTGTACACCGTAGTAGGTGTTGCTGTCCTTCAGGCCCTTAACATCGGAGCTGGTCTTGCCGCCCAGTGCTTTTGCGAACATGCCGTCTTCATCAGCCATGTCTGCACCGGTGTAGGTATCCTGCATGTTGTCGCGCCAGGTATGCAGAGAGGTGGTTGCTGCGCTTCTTACGCCCTTCATTACAAAGGTTTCGTAGTCGCCTTCGATGATCTGACTCCAATTTACACTGTCCAGATCATATTGGCCCTTGCCGTTTTCATCCCAGTGGATGGTGCCCAGGTTCTTGCTTACGCTGGAGGAGGTCAGTCCTTCGGCAATCTGTACCTTACCGCTCAGATTTTCGCCGTTTGCGGCATGATCCTTATAGGTAACCTTCTGTGCCAATGCCTTCAAGGTTGCTTCAACAGCATTCTTATCGGTCATGGTAATGCCGCTGCCGTCGGTGGACAGAATTACGCCGGAGCCCTTGTCAGCCTTAGCAATAACGGTATCGCCGGACTTGTAGTCCTCAACCTTGTCACCTTTACCCTCATGGTCATAGATAACGGTTTCCCAACCGCTGTAATGAGCGATGTCCAGAGTTTTGGTTCTCTTGGTCATGTCAAGGAAGCCTTTTTCAGCCTCGGTCTTGCCGCCGTTGATGGTCAGGCCTGCATCAGCTGCACCCTTAGCCATTCTCAGCAGGGACATGCCTGCAGCTTCTTCGCCGTCAGTCAGATGCCAGGTTGCACCGTTTGCCAGGCTCAGTGCAATGCTGCTGTTGCCATCAACATTGTAGCCGCCGGTCATTTCGGAATTCTTTTCGGTCAGGTTGATTACTACGCTGCCGCCATTTGCTGCATTAACATCACCTTTGATAGTGCTGCTTGCTTTGCCGCTGTCTACAGTAATGTTGCCGCCGTCAGCATTGATGCTGCCGTTGATGGTCAGTGCGCTGTTGTTGCCGTTAACATTTACGTTAGCGTTTTCACCTGCGTTGATTGCTGCATCGGTGCCGTTGATAACAGTGCTGCCGTTCAGGGTTACGTTGCCGTTTTCAGCGTTGATACCGGTTTCACCCTTCAGCTCGAGCTTAGCCTTGGTGGTGTCGATTACGATGTCTTTAGCAGTTGCATTTACTGCCGCGCCTTCTTTAACCTCGATAACGGTCGGATCCTGAGTGAATACATAGGAGCCGTCTTCCTTAAGAATGCCGTCTTTTTTGTATTCATAGTCAGTCTTAGCATCACCGGTAATAGCGTTGTTGAGCTTGCTGCTCTCAGGAGTCTGGGTATCGGGATAGGTGAGGCCCGGAGCAATGGAGCCATCCTTTAAGCTGCCCTTGCCGTCCTTGCTGCTGAAGGAGATATCGCCGGTCTGCATAGCCTTGCTGCTTGCGGTCAGGCCGTCGGCAATCTTCACATAACCTGTCAGGTTATTTTCGCCGTTTACGAAATTGCTGTAGGTCAGCTTTCCTGCCAAGGTGTTCAGCACATTAGCTATGCTGTATTCGTTATCCATTGCAATACCGCTGTTATCGGTAATCAAGGATACTACAGAGCCTTCTGCCGCATGCTTGATAACAGTGTCACCTGCTGCGTAGTCGCTAGCTGCTTCACCGTTGCCGGTGTGAGCGTAGAAAATGTTGGTATTGCCGCTGTAGTTGTCAACAGTCAGATTCTTGCTGTCCTTTTGGAAGATGTTGCCTGCATGTGCTGCATCAGCACCGCCGGTAAAGTTGGTTACATGGCTGCCGGTAAAGCCGCTCGGAACCTCTTTGCCGTTCTTCTCGTTTGTCCAGGTTGCACCATCTGCCAGCCACAGGTTAAAGGTGCCATAGCTGGTGGAATCATCACCGGAAGTAACTTCGTAGAGGCTGCGGCCGTTCCAGCTGCTGTCTTTGCCCTGCAATGCCAGATTAACGGTAGAAGAGGTAGAAGTTGTTTCATCCTCCCAATAATCATAGGTTTCTGCAGACTTGGTATAGACATCGCCATCAATCTTGACAATGCCTGCACCTGCCTTGCCATCCTTAACATTGACGTTGATAATGCCGTTATCGTCAGAATTCAGCGCAATGTAATTAGCTGCCTTGCTATCCTTTTGGATATCCAGATTGCCGTTCATGGTAACAGTTCCGCCGCTGCCACTGTAAATACCATTGCTTTCTGTCTGCGCAGATGTAGTAATGGTGGTGTCTGCGTCAATGGTAATCTTACCGCCGGTTGCATAAACACCCTGGGCCCTGAAGCCGGTGGTATCAGTGCTGAGCTTCAGGCTCTTAGCCTTAATAGTAATGTCTTTGGACTTTCCATAGCTGAGGCCGGTAGCTACCGCACGTGCAACATTGCTGCCCTTAAGAACATGGTAGGCTACGTCCAAACTGTGTCCGTCGGCATTAATCGTAATCGGGCCGCCACTGGATTCAATAGCACTCAGGTTGGAGCTGTAATCCCCCTTAATTACATTGATTGTTGTATCCTGAGTAAAGTTATAAATGCCTTTTTCGGTTTCAATTCCCAGACTTACATACTTTTTATCAAGATTGCCGGTGATTGGATCAGTAATAACAGAATCGTCCATTTCGGTATATTCATAGAAGCCCTGACCAGGTGTCTTGGTGCCGGTTGCATCAGTAGAGAAGCTGATATCGCCAGTCTTCAAAGCTGCGGAAGAAGCAGTCAAGCCGGAAGCGATCTTGACAATACCTGCCAGCTTGCCGTCATTAGCGGTGTAGAAGAGCTTCTGTGCCAGCTTGTTAAGAACTTCATTAACTGTATTCTGGTCTTCAGCCTTATCATAGGCGTTAAAGCCTTTGGTGATACCCTTATTATCAGTGATAAGCGTAATATTGGAGCCGGCATCAGCCTGACCGATGGTAAAGCTGCCGCCGAGAATATTCGTCGGATTGTCAGCATCATGGTTATAAATAACATTGGTATTGCCGCTGTACTCAGCTACACTGATATCGCCTGCATTGTTTGCCACAATAATGCTGCCATTATTACCGGAGAAGGAAGCAAGCTTGCTGGCACCATTTACATTCCAGATAGAGTTATCCAGCTTCAGGTGCATAGCATTGCCGTTGCTGTAGCCGGTCCAGGTTGCATTATCCAGGTTAGCATTCACGGTGTTGCCGGAAAGGTTATTGCCGGTCCAGGATGCACCGTTGCCCATATAAAGGTTAACAATACCTGCACTGCTGCCGTTAGTATTGCTTACATCACCCTTCCAAAAGGATTCCTTAGTATTCAGACCAATGCTTACATCTGCACTTGCACCGGCACTATCCATGCCGCCGCCGAGATTTACATTACCTTCCATCTGTACATTATTGCTGCCTGCACCAATGATAGCGCCTTCGGCATCCTTCTTAACATTCACATTAACCTGTCCACGGTTCTTGGAAGCGAATTCGCCATAGGCACTGATAGCATATTCAGCCCCATTAATAGCCTTGATGACGCCACCGCCAATCTCAACCTTGGAAGCAACTGCACTGATTGCTTCGTTGGCACCGGAAGCATTGCTCTTATCAGCCAAAATATCAACAAGACCGTCAACAGTGATAGCAGACATAACGCCGCTTACACCGTTCATGCTCTTGATAACTGCAGCATTTGCCGGAGCAGCGCTGTTAGCACGCAAGGTAAGTACATTATCAGCACCGGCATTGTGAATATTAATCGTACCTCCGGCATTAACGAACAGCGCACCTGTCTGCCCGTTCGTAGTGCTTGTAGCATTAATAGCCATTGCACCGGCATTATTGATATTTACTGCACCCTTACCGACAGCTGCGATACCGGTTGTATGCGTATCGGTTGTTGTATCTACAGTCAGCTTGTTGCCGTTCATATCAATGGTAACATTATGGTTTTCGTCGGAGCCGGAAATAGCAGCGCTAATCTGCGGGAGCCATGCACCACCGGCAATCAGATGCTTTTCAGGTGTGATGGTTGTGCTGCCTGCAGTAAATACATAGGTACCATCGTCCTTCAATACGCCTTTTTCTATGTAAACCGTATCAGCAGCTGCGTCGCCGGTAATTGCCGTAGTAAATTCTTTGGCTATCTGGCTGCCTGGCTTGCTGGTCTTATAATCATAATAGCCCTGACCAGGTGTAAAGGTACCTGTTTCTTCGGTAGAGAAGGAAATATCGCCGGTCTTCAATGCTGCGGAAGAAGCTGTCAGGCCTTCAGCAATCTTCACTACGCCAGCAAGATGACCATCAGTATAGTTTTTGTAGAACAGCTTGCCTGCCAAGTTGTTCAGTACGTTGGCTACTTTATCCTTAGCATCAGCGGAATCGCCATCTGCAAAGCCGGAGGTGATACCCTTATTATCTGTAATAAAGGTGATAGCAGAACCTTCTGCTGCATTGGTAATATTGAAGCTGCCGCCAATAATCTTGCTCGGATCAGCAGCATCATGATTATAGAATACAGTGGTATGCCCGCTATAATTTACAACAGAAATAGGATTGTTATCCTTTTGGTAAATCAGACCTGCGTTATCTGCATCCTTGCCGCCATGCAAAGTCGCCAACGTGCTGCCTGCCCATACAGGATTTTTGGACGCTATGGTCGTAGTTGTCACATGCGATTGCTGTTCGTTGGTCCAGGCTGCACCGTTTTGCAGATACAGGTTGAACTGGCCGATATCATGCGTAGTATTGCCGCCGCTGCCATAGTCGGAATTATACATATCATAGGCTGCAACACCCTTCCAGAAGGAATCCTTATCGTTCAAAGCAACATTGAGAATGCCTGCATCATTCCAGTTAATCAGCTCGCCACCAGTGTATTCCACAACCTTCTTGCCATATTGGCCGGTTGCGTACATATCACCGGTAATCTTAGTGGTTGTATCGCCTGCAGCGCCGTCCTTCATGTTGATGTCCAGCGTGCCTTTATCTACGCGGACTGCATAGAAATTATGCGATTTATCACTGTCTTCGGCTGCAGTAATAGTGCCGCCGCCGACAGACACCTTGGTATCCTTACCGGTCAGTCTGATGCCGCTGCCGCGTACACCGGAAATATCTACCGGACCACTGACAGTTACAGTGGAAGTGTCACCTGTTACCTGAATACCGGAAGCATTCATGCCTGCGCCACGTTCTCTAATGCCCTTGACATTGCTGATTGTCAGCGGGCCATCAATATTAATCTCGCTCTTCTGCCCCTGGATATTAATACCGGTTGCGGAATCACCCTTCGTAACAATATCGGTAATTTCTACCGGACCGGAAATATTCAGATGTGCATTACCGTCAGCGTAAACGCCATGAGAGCCTCTGGTATCCGTATTATTAGCTGTAATAGAAAGCTTTTGCTCTGCGGACGGATTAATAACCTTGATATAAGTATTAGCGCCTGCGTAAATAGCCGCTGCCTGTCCGCCGGTTTGTGCAACATTCAAAGCCAGACCTTTACCGGACATATTTACAGTCATCGGTTTAGACGGAGATGTTTCCTCTCTTGCATAAATTGCGCTGGCAAATTTATTATTACCGGCATTCGATTCAGTTACATTAATATGTGCAACACCCTTATCGTCTACCTCGCGGTTCAGGCTGATATTTTCCGATTTAGTGATAGCGCCTGTCTTGTAATCAGGCTTATCTTCTTCCGGAGTATAGTCATAGAAGCCCTGGCCTGCTTTTTTCGTTCCATTGCTTCCGTCAGAGAAAGTGATATCGCCGGAGGCTTTTACAATAGCACTTACACTAGACGCTGTCAGACCATCGGCAATCTTAACTACGCCGGCAAGATTTGCATCCTTGTAACCTGTGTAGAACAGCTTATTGGCCAGCTTATTCAGCACTTCCTTAACATTATTCTTTTCTGCAGCAGTATCATTAGCTTCAAAGCCAGCATTAATTCCCTGGCTATCAGTTACCAAAGTAATTTTAGAACCTTCAGCTGCTGTCTTTACAGTGAAGTTACCGCCAGTAATATTCAGCGGATTTTCTGCATCATGTCCGTATACTACTGTTGTATCACCTCTGTAATCATAAACGGTGATACCCTTGTCGGAATTCTGATAGATTACACCGGAACCATCCAGCTTAGAAACATTGCTGCCGGCAAAAGTTGTCTTAAGCGTATCTACCGAACGACCGGTTTCATGATTCCATACAGAGCCATCTGCCATTGTCAGATTAAACTGACCGGCCGGGGCATTATATGTACTGCCTGGAATATTGCTTACCGCGCCTGTCCATTGAGAACCCTTGGTCATGTTGACATTGATAACAGAAGCTTTATTATCAGTTACCTTCATGTCACCGGTAACGTCCAAAATTCCGGCAGTAATGCCTTCTCCTGTATTCAGGTTAATGGTACCCTTGTTAGCCTGCAAAGCATAATATTGGCTATAATCCGTACCGTTAGACATATCGGCAGCTTTAATAGTTGCACCGGCAGTAGATACAGTTGAAGTATTCAATGCACGGATTGCACTGCCCAATACGTTTTCAATATTAAGATTGCCTTTAACAGTTATATTAATAGGCGCATCTGCACTTGAAGAACTGTCTGCATAAATACCGGCAGTGTTCGGTCCAACCTTGTTGCCGGTCTGAACATTCTTAATGCTCAGGTCTTTTTCGAATACAACATTGCCTTTGGTACTTACATATACACCATAAGCACGCTGAGTAGCACTAGATTTAACTCCGTCTATCTCAACATCGGTATTTGCAGTAAGGTTGCCGCCCTCGCCTACGCGAATGCCATAAACATACTTAGCCTTAGTATCAGTATTTCCGTCAGCATCGAGACCAGCAGAAACCTTCAGCACACCATTGCCTTTGGAATCCTTAATCTCCATGCTCTTCTTTTCATCAACGAAAATCGTAGACACATTATTAGCAGCTTGATTGTTAGCATTGAGCTTCAAGGTGTGGCCCTGTAAATCAACAACAAGCGGACTTGCTGCTTCACCTGCTACATACAAGGCACTAGGAGCATTGCCGGCTACACCTGTCTGAGCTTCGTTAACATTAATTGAAACTACACCATTAACATCGCTTTCGCGTGTTTCATCAATGTTTTCGGATTTTACGATAGGTCCGGTTGCATAGGTCTTATCGTCCTTCTCCGGAGTATAATCATAGAAGCCCTGTCCACCCTCAGCAAAGGTAATGTTGCCAGTCTTCATAGTAGCAGAAGAAGCCGTCAAACCTTCGGCAATGGATACGCTGCCTGTAAGGTTGCTGTCGCCAGCCATATACCACAGCTTGTGTGCCAGAGAGTTCAGCACTTCACTGACATTGTTTTTATCTGCAGCAGCGTCACCTTCAGCAAGTCCTTTAGTAATGCCATTATTACCGGTGTAAAGCATCATCTCGGTGCCGGTCTTGGCATTAAGAACCTTAACATCGCCACCGATAATAGTGCCTGGCGTAGCATCAGCGTGCTCATACCATACCTTGGTAACACCCTCGGCATTGGCAATATGAATAGGATCGCTGTCATTTATCTTAATAATACCGGCAGATTTTTTATCCTTACCGCCTACAAGATTGCTCAGATGAGAAATGCCATCATATTTTTCATAGTACGGACTGCTGTAATCAGGAAGATTGCTTGCATCAAGGCCATCCTTACGGGAAGCATTTTCATAAATCCATTGCGCGCCGTTCTGCAGCCACAGATTTACTTCACCGGCTTTTGCAGTACCGGCATTGTCAATTACACCCTTCCAGGAGGAATCCTGCGTGGTCAGGCCGATGTTAAGGCGACCGTTTTGATAAACCATAGCCTTTCCGGCCTCATCAGAGGACTTCATTGCCAACACGTTGCCGACCATTTCTACCTTGCCGTTTTGTGCTTCCTGATTCTTTACATTGACATTAATCGTGCCGCCGTAGCTTGCCAGAGCATAGTACGGCTCGATAAATTTGCCGAAGCCTTCAACAAAGTTTTCTTCTCTGTACGGTGTGTCGATACGGATAGAATTACCCAGCAAAGAAATAGTTCCCAAATCATAAGCCGGTACATCACCGTCAGTCTGATAAGCATCGGTTCTTACAGCTGTACCGCGTACAGCAAGATCCACATTACCGTTGACAGTGACATCACCGCGGGTATAGTCAACGGAAATACCTGCAGGCTGCCAACGGACGCCTGTATAGTTGGCATCGCCACCCATGCTGGTTGCACCGCCGGGGCCTATATTGCCATGAACATTCTTGGTAATGATGCCCCAGGGATTTTCTGCATCATCCTTACGCATTTTTACATTACCGTTGATAATCAGGTTGCCCTTATTGGCTGCCGCAATACCAACAGAAGAATATTCCGAGGTGGCAGTGATATCCAGATTACTGTTGACAACAATAATGCCCTTGTTTGCAGTAAAACCGTTTACACCAGCCCAAGCATTACTCTTGTTGTTTGTCTGATAAATATGGAGCGTGCCATAGCCGCCATCTGCGCCTACGTTATTATAAACGCTGTCTTTGCGGGCAGTAATACCATCCTTATTGGTAATAGTAAAGGTATGGTCCTTTCATTGGAAATCATAAATAAGTTTACCGTCATTTTCTGTTACGGTATTACCATCGGGACTCAGTATCTCGCTGTCCTTTTTTAGCGTGCCTATGAGAGGCTTGCTGTAATCAGCGGCATATACCGGTGCTATGAGAAAGCTAGATGCACTGGCTGCGAGAAGAACACCTGAAATAAGTGACTTCCACTTTTTTTGACTTAGCTTCATGATATATTCCCCCTTATCAAAAAGCAAGGAACGAACAGAAACAACCACTGTTTCTGCTGACTCCTTTGTACAGAGAAAAGCTCCGTACAAATATACGTACAAATATATATGAAAACCCCGCAAACTGCTACTCATCAATACAGTTTGTGACTTCATAGCAAAAATATGCAGACGCTGCCATCACGGCAATGATTTTGCGGCAGCGCTGCCTGAATGTTTACACAACAGCTATAAAATAAAAACACAGCTTAAATTGCCTTAAGCTGTGCTATATCCGTTTCTGTTCAGCACAAGATCAAGCAAAACAGGACTCTTAATTTATTATTATAGTCAAACCAATACCAATAATTAATAAAGTCCGTTCTCGTAGACCTTTACTAAATACCAATCTGTCAGTACCCTGGCTTAAATTCATCGTCTCTGCATTCCTTTGTAAGAGGTTAGTTTTTTTCCTAATAATGCATCGACTCTTTTTTACAGTTGCGGAACAGCGTTGAAATCTCATCAAACTTCCCTGCAAAGCATTCATCCGCGTGGGACAAAGCCTCCAGACTAGGATTATATTCTATTGTAATCTAGATAGTCAGAAGTAAAAAATCACTTCATTTATCAAAAAAATGTATACTTTATTAAAGATACTTCATTTGCACCATATCTTGTTTTAGTACTAATTTCAGTTTAGCACTGATATAAAATTTCGTCAAGAACCATTATCAGAAAACTTATTTTTTGCAAAACAATATATTTACTTTACTATTTTCCAAAATGTACGTCACACAACAAAAATACCGACACCGCAACCCTTTCGGGTTACAGCGTCGGTATTATCACTTACGCCTTACGGCGATTTTATTTTGCTTTCTTCAGGAATTTTTCATACATTGCATGGTCTTCAGCCATCATCTTATCAGCATCGGCACCGATAATGCAGGTCGGGTCGATACCCTGTTTCATGAAATAATCCTTGAATTCCTTGGATTCGCAAACCTTTTTAGCAGCAGCGCGCAGAGCTTCCAGCTTTTCTTTCGGAGTATCCTTAGGAGCAACCAGTGCTGCCCAAGCGCGAACGGTCATGTTGTGACCCAGCTCTTTGAATGTCGGAACATCCGGATAGATTACGCTGCGGGTATCAGCCATAACAGCTAGAATCTTCAGGTTGCCTGCGTCTACCTGGCTCTTGAATACAGACGGGTCAGCCAAAGTTGCATCGATGTGCTTGCCTGCCAGAGCAGCGGCAATATCAGCGGATCCTTTCGGATACGGTACATGCTTGAATTGTACGCCGAATTCTTCTTCAAAGGAAAGTGCGGCAATATGCCAGATAGCGCCGATACCGGAGTTACCCATCTTCACCTTGCCGGGGTTTGCCTTAGCAAAGGCTACGAATTCATCTACATTATTATAAGGAGCATCCTTCGGCACAATCAAAGCTGCCGGAGCTGCAATCGGAGCGCAGATAGCTGCGTAATCCTTATAGGTGTTTTTGCATTTGCCCTGATGCGGGAACATAGCCAGCTCAACAGTAACCATGCCCAGAGTATGGCCGTCGGGTTTAGCATTAGCCAGCTCTACCATGCCGGTTACACCGCCGCCATCGGGTTTGTTTACGGGAACAAATTTGCTGCCCTTCAGCTCTTTTTCCATGAACTGAATCAGACCTCTGGCAGAGATATCGGTACCGCCGCCCGGAGCCTTAGGAATAATTACGGAAATATCTCCGTCTGCAGGATAAGCTGCTTTTTTGCTATCACCGCCGCAGCCGGTAAGCATAACAGCCATGGCCAGCATAGCCATCAGCACAACTAAAATTTTCTTCATTGTCTTACATCTCCTTATATTATAAATTTAAAGGGTAACAAGTTCATCCGCGCTCAATTTTACACAAGCAATATTACAACGCTTATAGGTATAGGTAAGCACAAGGTCCTCACCGTCGGCAATAATCGCCGGATAGGAAAATTCCGCAGGCTCTGTTTCCAGGTCAAGTAGCTTTTGCCAGCTCGCACCCTCATCTGTGGATTTGAACAGACTTAAGGGAGAACGCTGACCCCAGTTGGCAGCCACCGGATTGCACACCAGATAGAGTACACCGCCGGCAGTCCGCACCAAGTCAAGACCGCTGTTATTGTTTGGCAGACTCAAAGCGTAGGCACTGCACCAGGTTTCGCCATCATCCGCAGAATCGCTGCGATAGACAAAGCCCTCGCTGCTGCGCAACAGCATATGCACGCTGCCGTCCGCACTCTGCCACAGGCTCGGCTGAATTACGCCGCGTCCGTAAAAGGACTGCTGGCTGACGGCAATATTACTGTCGGCAGTCTTTTCACCTGCCTGATATTGCAATCCCTCAATTTGCACTACAGAGGATTTATGCCAGCTTGCGCCGTCATCATCACTGATATCTGCAAAAGCCTTCCAGATGCCGTGTTCGGTAGAAGCACCGGCAAGAATGCGTCCGCTCGCCAAGCGCAACGGCTTGTTTCGTACAGGTCCGCGCCCGCCACTCACATCACCTGGCACCAGCTCCTGCGATCCGCTCCAGGTTACGCCGTTATCTGTCGACTGCAGCAGCCACGTCTGCCAATCGGCAATCTGCTGGCCCTGCTTGTAAAACAGCAGCAATCTTCCGTCCGCGCCCGCAAAAAGCACCGGATTCCAGTTCGCCGCCGCCCCGTTCACCAGCAGCTTTGACTCACTCCAGCCTGCATCCGTGCGTCTGCTTAGGTAGATACCCACATCGCTTTCGCCCTCATGCGTACCGCCGAACCAGCAGCACAGCAGGCTGCTGTCAGGAAGCGCCAATACTGTTGAAGCATGGCAGAAGGCCGTCGGCAAACAGCGCATAATCAATTCCTTTTGCATTATATCAATCACATCCAAAAAAGTCGCATAATTCTATAACATAAATATTGTAACACATATACAAAAAAGCGTAAACTATTTTCTTCACATTTCTGACAAATTTTGTCTGTCGTTACATTGCCTACTAAGCTATTAGCAGCGCTTTACAGGCCGCAAGCAAAAAAATGCGCAGGCTTTTTGCTTGCGCAGTTGCTTATTTATTCGACATACAGCTTTTCTACATTAGATATACAGCAGCAATATTGTCATGATGTACAAGCCAAATTAGAGCATTCCCTTAAGCTCCCCCGATTAAAATGTAAGCCTCATCTGATGCCAGACAGCATTTCCATGCGTAGATTTCTCGGACACACCCTCATCGGCAAAGCCGAATTTGGCATAATAATGAACGAGCCTATCCTTACAGGTCAGCACCAGGCCCTTTCTCCCCTGCTGTTTGGCATCCTCAATCGCACGGCGAATCAGCTCGCCGGCATAGCCATGCTTGCGATAAGCAGGAATGGTATTGACACCGAAAATCATCTGCCACGCACCGTTTTCATTGTGCAGAGTTGCCTTCTCGTACATTTCATCCGTCAAATCAGGCTCATCCGTTACAAAGCCATCCACAAAGGCAATCAGCTTTTCAGCCTCATACATAAGCCAGAAATGATTGCCGTAATATTTTACCCTGTCAATAAATTCCTTTTCCGTTGCTGCCTCAGCCGGCGGAAAACATTCTGCCTCCACTGCGGCAATGGCAGCAATATCTTCCGTAGTTGCATATTTTATAATCATAAGCTCTTTCTCCTCAATAAATTATTTATTCAAAGCACATGCATCACAATATTTTATTACGCTTTGAATTTATCCTCATAGCACTAGCAAAAATTGCAAATCATAATAAGTATATCACGAATCGTAATCCGGTTAAACAGAAAAAAGCAGAAGATATTTTTAGTAGTTGCCTTTTTTGCAAAAACCTGAAGCGCTTTCATCTATAAAAATGTTTGTTTTATGAACTATTGTTTTTATTCTTTTTCTATGTTATAATAACCTTAGTTGCATGGGTAGCCGCAATTTTGCGGAGC
>ERZ780139.2403-NODE-2403-length-14035-cov-3.244206_pt1 | contig 14035 bp, 11 predicted proteins | sample MGYA00511476_ERZ780139 | MGnify/ENA primary metagenome ERZ780139 (study PRJEB29588, sample SAMEA2158190) | human gut metagenome | biome: human gut; feature: human-associated habitat; material: faeces | place: Denmark | collected 2008/2010 ... | reverse complement strand
AAGGCCGATCGCGTTAGCGTCGTAACCCGTGAGCATCGTGGTTGCCCAGCCGACGAGGGCGAGGATGAAACCGACACCGACAAGCTTCTCCTGGTGCGTCAGAGCGCCAAGCTCACCGAGCATCTTCTTGCCGAGAGCCTTCGCTTCCGGAGTCTTCGTCATCGTGGGCTTCACGAGGAACTTCGTCACGTGCGGGAGAATCACAAAGCAGATGGCGGCGGGGAGCAGAGCGGCCCAGAGCCAGGTGCCCCAGCTGATATCCACACCGAGGCCTTCCTTCGCGAGGTGCGCGCAGAGCGGGTTCGCGGCCATACCGGTGAGGAACAGAGCGCCCGTGATCGGCGTGAACTGGAAGCACGTCATGATGAGGTAATCACCGATCTTTTTACCGGACTCACCCGGGGTGGAACCCATCACATCGTTAATGGACTTCGCGATCGGGAGAATGATGCCGCCGGAACGAGCCGTCACGGAAGGCATAGCCGGAGCCATCACGAGGTCAGCGCAGCCCAGCGAATACGCGATACCGGTGGAAGAACCGCCGAACTTCGAGAGCATCAGGTACGCGATACGGCGGCCAAGACCGGACTGGACGAAGCCGAGCGACAGAACGTACGCCGAGAAAATCATCCACACCGTGCCGGACGCGAGGCCGGAGAGTGACTGGCTGAGAGTCAGCGTGCCTGAGAAATAAGAGACCGCGAGCGCCGTCATCATCACAGCGCCGGATGGCATCGGGTTAGTCAGAATCGCGGCGATGGTGCCGAGGAAGATTCCGAGCATATGGATCGCCTTCGGGTTAAGACCCGCAGGCACCGGGAGGAACCAGATGATGATACCGACCGCGATCGGTACGATCCAGCGCCAGAGCTGGACTCCAGAGGTTGCAGAAGCTTTTGGCATGATTGTGTCCCCGCTTTGAACGGTGATCTTTGTAATGCAGTGATAGGCTGCTGAGGTGCTGCTTCGCCCCAGGCGGAAGAGGATCCCGCCTGAGGCGCGGCCCCGGAAGAATCCGGGGCGGAGAAGGAGTTAGGAGTTCGCCTTCGCACCGAACTCGGCTTCGACGCGGTCCACGAATTCGGGGGCGAGGCCGATGTAGGTGAGCGGGTTCAGCATGTGGTCGAGCTCATCCTCGGTGAACGCGGCTTCCACTTCAGGCGTACGCATCAGGACGTCCTTCAGCGGGATTTCCTTCTGATAGGCTTCCATACAGGCCTTGTAGACGATGGAGTGAGAGGTCAGGCGGCCAAGCTTCGTCGCGAGGTGCATCATCACGCATTCGCTCATCATCAGACCCTTCTGCAGGAAGAGGTTCTTCTCCATGTGCTCCGGATAGACGATCAGGTTCTCAAGGATGTACTTCGATTTCGCGAGAGCGCAGCCAAGGAGGTGGCAGGCGCGCGGGATGCCTTCCCACTCGGAGAGGAAGCAGCCCCAGTCGCGCTCAGCTTCGCTCACCATCGACTCGACGATCGACGGGGCGATCGAACGGACGTTGCGGCAGAGGGCGAGAACGTTTTCGCAGACAGCGGGGTTGCGCTTATGCGGCATCGTGGAGGAACCGACCTTACCCATGAAGAACGGTTCTTCGAGTTCCAGGACTTCAGTACGCTGCTCAGTCAGCACTTCGTGAATGATGCGGCCGATGGTGCCTGCGCAGATTGCCAGCGTGCTGACAAATTCAGCCTGATTATCACGCTGGACGTGCCAGGCGATCGTGGGGCAGCGGAGACCGAGGATCTCAAACATGCGCTTCTGGGTTTCCAGTCCCTTCTCAGGCTGAGAGGCGAGCGTGCCGACAGCGCCGGCCATTTCACCGACAAAGACTCGCGGAGCCATCTCTTCAAGACGGGTGATGTCGCGGCCGAGTTCGTCAGCCCAGACAGCAGCCTTGTAGCCGAAGGTGATCGGCACGGCGTGGACAACGTGCGTACGGCCGGCCATCGGGGTGGTGCGATACTTCTTCGCGAGAGCGAGACAGGCCTTCAGGCAGGCCTTCATGTCGCGGAGGATGACCTGATAGGCGTCGCGTTCGAGAAGGACCATGCCGGTGTCGACAATGTCCTGGCTCGTGGCGCCCCAGTGAACGAATTCACCGGCATGATCGGGAAGGACCGCCTTGAAAGCGCAGAGCAGCGGCACGATCGTGATCGAGGACTTATAGAATTCGCCGATCGAAGGGATATCAAGGAGTTCAGCCTTTGCGTATTCATTGATCACGTCAGCCTTATCCTTCGGGATAACGCCGAGCTCACCCTGAGCCTTGGCAAGAGCGGCTTCCGTGTCGAGCCACTTCTGGGCCCAGGACTCATCGCTCCAAATCTTGCGCATTTCGTCCGTGCTGAACATCGAACCATGGATCTGGCTATCAATTGCGGTAGACGGCATTTTTTGTCCTCTGTCTTACAAAGTTTAGGGGAGAAAAGCTGATCCTTTCAGCTGATCCCTTACCCGGTTATTTGGATGAGGACATTGTTCCGCTTTGTCTGGTTTCAGACCATGAAATCAGATATTTGAATTGACTTTAATCAATTTTTAACGATTGGTAGAATTTTTTAATTACTTTTAATCAATCATTTATAATTTTGTTCTGTTTTTAAAATACAAAAATAAATACCGTACAAATATCGTATTAATAGTTTTTGCGTGTATCCACGCTTGAATGATGCGATCTTAGTTTCCATGACCTCTAAAAATTTCCGTATTCCTTTGCCACAGTTTCATTCCCGAGCCGTTGTATCTTTTTGCGGACAGTGTATGTTGCTCTCTAATTTATAAACGCTAGCTCAATCGATTTCCACACGGCGAATTCGATAACAGAAACCAACGACCTAAACCATCACTCCTTACAGCCGGTCGTTTGCATTTTAATTACTGATATGATAATTTTAAGAGCGTTGGGAAATTTAAATTGAACACTAGAAGGTATATCTTCATGACTTCTTTTATTCGAGTTGCACCACCTGCCGAACAATGTCCGGCTAAAACCTGGATAGATGAGTCAGGGATCAACCGACTTGGCAGATCGGTTGCAGATCATTGTCTGATAGTTGGTACGATCGCCAAAGAGCTGCAAAAACTATTCCCGGAAACGATATCTTCAATCTTTCCATCCGGTTCTGCCCTTATCGCCGCATGCCACGACGTGGGAAAAATCTCCCCGACCTTTTTCCTTCGCCTTGAACTGATGGCGGGAATATCAGACGGCACTGTAAAGGAATTGCTGCAGGAAACCTCTTTCACCGATAATCCTGAAGCTATAAGACAGTATGAATCCGAGCGCTGGGGAGGACACCCGGGGGTCAGCTTTGTGACGATGATGGAACTGACTCACGATCATATAACATTGCGACTGTGGTCGGACAGCATCACGGGTCTCTACCCAAGAAAGATCTGCAATGGCAGCGTGCCGATGATGAAGATTTTGGGGGCCCTCTTTGGGAAAAATCCCGCGAAAAATTTATCAATGAATGCGTGAACGAACTTAAAGAATCCTTTCCCGCCTCCATGACTACTGTGCAAAGGCAACTTGTGTCTGGCCTCACTACCGCGGCAGATTGGATTGGTTCGGGCTCAATTTTCGATAATCCAGAATCTCCATGGCAGCCTCTGATATCACAAGCTACCGCAGACGCAGGAATGAGTCCGGTAAGCATAAAGGGATCACTAACCTTTGGAGAAATTTTCAAAGATAACGACGGCACTCCTTATTCTCCTAATAAATTTCAGGAGGCTTTAGGCAAAGTCGCCAGTGAACCAGGTGTTTATATCCTTGAAGCGCCAATGGGATTAGGAAAGACTGAAGCCGCACTCTTCGCGGCTTACCTAGCTCTCTCTTCTGGTCATGCCCGTGGCATTTACTTTGCGCTGCCAACGCAACTCACCGCGAACAAGATCTACGAACGCTTCGCCAATTTTCTAAGCGCCGCTGCTCCGGACTCGGATCTCCCCGGACTTCTTCACGCTAATGCTGAGGATTTTTTTGAGCACCTTGATATGGGGGGTGGGGAGTTTACTCCGGGAAACAGCTGGTTCTCTGCAAAAAAGCGGGGACTTCTCGCACCTTTTGCGGTCGGTACTGTTGATCAGGCACTCCTTTCTGTGATGGCTGTGCGTCACAGTTTTGTACGGCTGTTCGGTCTTGCAGGCAAAGTCGTCGTAATCGATGAGGTTCATAGTTATGACGCCTACACTGGATTCCTTCTGAAGGAACTTATAAATGAACTAGCTGCCTTGAAGTGTACGGTTATCCTTCTCTCCGCAACTCTGACACGATCAAGCCGCCATCAGCTTCTTTTCCCTGAAAAAGCAAAATCATCAAGGGGGAGAAGAGAACTGTCAGAGGATGAACGGCAAGACTTCGGGTATCCGGTCATTTCTTATCGAAAAAATGGCACTGTGGGGCACATCTCGTTTCCTCCTCAGCCCGATTCAACTGTTTTTGTTTCATTGCATCACGAAGAACAAGGTGAACGGGACGCTATTGAGGAAGCACTAAAAAGGGCTGAAAACCATCAGCAGGTACTCTGGATAGAAAACGATGTCGCGACCAGTCAAAGAATTTACCGGTTGCTGGCAGCACGAGCGAAGGAAATTGGTGTGGACTGCGGGTTGCTTCACTCCCGATTTACACGGGGCGATCGACAAAACATTGAATCCGCATGGGTTCCCCGCTTAGGGAAATCAGGATGGGCTCACCGTCTTGATTGCGGCCGTATCCTGGTTGGCACCCAGATTCTTGAACAAAGCCTGGATATCGATGCTGATTTCATGGTATCCCGGATTGCGCCTATCGATCTGATTTTTCAGCGATCAGGCAGACTCTGGCGTCATCAAAAGACTCCTCGTTCTGATGCCGCTGTGCGTGAAATGTGGATACTTTCTCCCACACTTCAGGAAGCCCTGGAGAATCCTCGGCAGAACCTAGGATCTTCCGCGGCTGTCTATAGTCCTTATACGCTTTGCCGGACACTGGAAACTCTGGAACCTGTTTCTGAATTAGCAGTCCCCTCCGACATTCCCCGGCTGATGGAAGCCGCTTTGGGTGACAGACCCGAAACAGGCCTGTTTGGGAATCTGAAGAATGACCTTCTGTATGGGACTCCCAAATGCCCGGGTATTTATCGCCTGATTGAGGACGCTAGGAAAAATCTCAATAATCCTTGCACCTCAACGGAGGATGACTCAACTGCGCAGACCCGGCACTCAGAAATTCCCACTGTGGATATGCTTCTTATCCAAAACATAGCTACCGAGAATGGCAGAACGGTACTGACTCTCCTGAATGGAGAAAAAGTAACATTCCCCCATGAGCAGAAGGACTTTTCCAAATCCCAGTGGAAAAAAATCGCCTCTTCTTTGAGAAGCAGTTTTATTCACCTCTCAGTTACCCGTGCGAAAGGTTTTTCTATCAGTTTTGAAAAAGCCAAAGCATTCGGTTTCGGAAACTTCATCTACTTAGGCTCACCGAATTCCGAGAATCTTTTTATAGCTTTAATTGATCAATCCGGCACCGCTTTCAACCTGTCACGCGACTGCACGCAGTACTACGACTCGACGATTGGATGGTGCCTGGAAAAGGAGTAGCGCCAATGAGTTACAACTTGCTTGACGAGCCTTGGATTCCAGTTGCCGGTCATGAACCAGTCTCTCTGCAGGCGATTTTTTCTGACGAATCGCTCCGCCATTTAGGAGGAAATCCCGTTGAGAAAATTTCCGTAATGAATCTCCTGCTGGCGATTTCCCAGGCCGCGTGCACTCCGGATAATGAGGAGGAGTGGAGACAACTGGGAGCCGATCTGAAAAAATTTGGAGAACGATGTCTCTCTTACCTCAGATCACGCCGGGATCTTTTCGAATTATATGGGGATAAACCTTTTCTTCAGTTTCCCGCAATTAAACTGAAAATTTCGGAGCCGCAGAAAATCGGCGGTTTATACCCTCATATAGCGACAGGTAATACGACTGTTCTTACCCAAAGACAGTTGGATCATTCGTTTACCGATGCTGAAAAAGCTGTGGCACTGCTAGTGCAGATGAACTTCTCCTTAGGAGGAAAGCGGACTGATAACTCTTTTTCTCTGTCAGCCGGCTACAGCCTGAAAAAAACTTCTGCAAAACCAGGGTCGGGGGTCGGTTATAACGGTTTTCTTCACACCTATTGCTTCGGAAAATCCATTCTTGAAACAATTTGGATGAATACCTTTACCGAAGAGGAAATCGAAGATTCGAATCTTTTTCCTTCAGGCGTCGGTACGCCTCCCTGGGATGCCATGCCAAAGGGAGAGGATGATGAAATCGCTCAGGATTTAAAGGAATCTCTTGAGGGGCAGCTCCTCTCAATGAACCGATTCTGCCTGCTCGATAAAAACGGCATCTATATCACCGAAGGTATTGTCCTTAATGATGGCAGCGTTGATCCGTCAACCCTCCTGAAAAAGAACAAGAAAAATGTCTTCCGCTGTGAAGAGGTTCATCCAGAGAAGAGACCGTGGCGGGATCTGGTTGCTCTGACTTCATGCCTGGATTCTCAAAGTGACAACAACAGTATCTGCTGGCGTCTGAATCTCGCGCTTTCTAAGCTGGCGTACGCCCGTGAGAGCGTTGGCATCTGGTCCGGGGGGCTGCAGGTCACTTTCAGTATGGGAACTCAGAAAGTTTCTTCTACCAACGATTACGTGGAATCCGCTGTAGAGATTTATCCGCATGAGCGCTGGTTCAGAACCTATAAAACTGAATTCGCATATCTGGAAGAAATGGATAGGACACTTCAGAGAAGCGTCCGCGAGTACGTCATGCCTTATGGAAGCAGCTCAGGAGCCGGAAATTTAGCTGACGCGTCAAAACTCGCCGGGCGGGCCTCGCTTCTTTTCTGGGAACGTTGTGATCCTCTGAAGCAAAGAATCATCAACCTCTGCAGAAACAATGAATCTCCAAAACTGCGCTCCAGAATAGATGACATTGTTCTGGATATTTTCAATATCGTCTGCCCCAAAACGTCCAGCCGTCAACTACTGGATTGGGCAAGAGCGTATCCATCTGTCGGCCGTGCCCGCTGGGCGCGGTCCAGGAGTCCGAAAATGGAAGTTTTTATTTCCCGTATTCTTCAGATCATCAAGCAAAGCAAGGGAGACGCCGCCGCTTTGAGACGCGCGTTCAACCCCGCGACGCAGTATGAAGCCTGGCCGATTCTTATTCCTATCCTCACTCAGGAGAAAGTGGATCTAAAGAGCGACGAAAAAGACGCTTATTTCCTGGTCGCCGCCGCGCTTGCTCAAAGTAAGGTGGAAACCGATGGAAATCAGGATCTGGGCAAAGCGCTTGCTGTCTGTTTCGCTAATTCAGGAAACGGCGGGGAATCATCTCATTCTCCTGGAGCGCAGCGCCTTCAGAGGCTTCTCTCCTGTGACTCCCTGAGTGAGGCCTGCCGGGTGCTTCGGCCGATGCTTCATCTGATCCAGAGTCAAGGAAACGCACACCTTTCCTACTCTCAGCTCCTTGAGGATCTGCGGGATTTCCGTTTTGATACTGGAAGAGAACGGGTCAAGATGCAATGGGCGATTTCTTTCTATGGGAGATCGGCCGATTCCTCCAACGAAGAGGCTGTATAAGAAATGACGACAAAGTTTTATCTCAGCCTTCTTACGCTGAGTCCTATCGATCTCGCATGGAATCGAGTAACAGACCCTTACAGCCTGCACCGTATTATCTGTGGGCTTTTTGGATTGGGCGGTATCGAGAAAAAAGGATCTGCTCCCTCAGGCATTCAATGGCGACTCGCAGAAGGACATCGAGATCAGACACGTGTTCTGATTCTCTCTAAGGTGCCCCCATCGACCCCCATGTTTGGGAGTCTCGAAACCAAAGAACTGCCTGATGGATTTCTTGACAGTCGGTATTACCGATTCTATGTGAGAGTCAATCCGAGCATCTTCCACCACGTTTCCAGAAATGTGGAGCCTGTACGCGGAGATGAAAACATCATTCAGTGGTTCGCGGACCGTGCACCTCGCTGGGGTTTCTCAGTCGATCCGGGCGCTGTGGAAGTTACTTCAAAAAAGGTCGTGACTTTCAGAAAAGATAACAGCAAGGTCACGCTCTCACAAGCCGATCTTCGCGGCACGCTTGAGGTCACCGACAAAGACATTTTTTCTGAATCTTTTGCAAATGGAATTGGCCGCGGGAGAGCTTTCGGCTGCGGCCTATTACAGATTATTCCCGTTTCTCTCTCTTCTGAGGCTTAAGAGGCAAACTATGAAAAAGAATCCCTACACTGGCAAGATCGTTGAATACCATATTCTTCAGAGCTTTCCTGTTACGTGTCTGAACCGTGATGACGTTGGTTCCCCGAAAACAGCCCTGATTGGGGGTGTCCCCCGTTCCCGAGTCAGCTCTCAGTGCTGGAAGCGCCGCGTGAGAATGGATCTTCACTCTCTTCTTGACAATAACAACAACGATGCCGAACCCCAATTCCAGCTCGGTATTCGTACGAAACATATTTCGGATCTTGTCTCTGAAGCCTGCAAGAAACTGGGTGCGACTGATGAACAGGCTGCCGTCAGCGGCGACACCATTTCTCAGGCTCTGGCCAAAGACACGCTTGTGTTCATCAGCCCTGCAGAGTGCAACTCATTTGCCGAATATGCCAAAGAGAAAGGGTTTGACCTCCAGATTCCGGCAGGGAAAGAAGGGGCTAAAAAACTGAAGAGTATTACCCAGGAGCTTGTCAAGCTGTCGAAAAAGATTCTCGACAAAAACTTCAATGTGCTTGATATTGCGCTCTTTGGCCGCATGGTAGCCCAGGCACCTGAGATGGAGGTACAGGCAGCAGCCTCTTTCTCCCACGCTATTTCCACGCATAAATCTGTTCCCGAAATTGATTACTTCACGGCTCTTGATGACATGAGAAAACCTGAGGAACAGGGCAGCGCTCATCTTGGACCGATTGAATACAACTCAGCCACGTACTACCGCTATATCAGCCTGGACCTGGGACAGCTCGCGGACACATTCGGCATTGAAGAGGAATCTGACGAAGAAATGAAGAAAGCCGTTGAAATTTTCACGAAAGCTCTCTTCGTTGCCGTTCCCACAGCACGTCAGCACTCCTGTTCCGGTGCCAGTCCCTGGGACTATGCCAGAGTCTATGTCCGCAAAGGGCAGCGCTTGCAGGTGCCCTTTGAGACCCCTGTACGCTGCGATAACGGCTATTTGAATCCGAGCATCAAGGCATTGGACTCCTATCTTGATAAGAAGGAAAAAATGTGCGGATCGCTGTTTGGCAAAATCGCTGGTTTCGAGTGGGGAAAAAACGAGGATTATTCCATTGACGATCTGATCCACGGAATTCAGGCGGCCATCTAGGAGAGCGGTTATGAAAACTCTCTTGCTCTGGCTGGAAGGCCCATTGCAAAGCTGGGGGCACGACTCCCAGTTTGATCGGAGAGACACGCTTCCGTTTCCGACCTTATCCGGCATCTGCGGAATGCTTTGCGCAGCCCTAGGGGCTGGCGGACCCCAAACGGAACTGCTCTCCCGTCTTTCCAAAGCAAAATGGGAATGCCAGTCGTTCATACTGGATAAGAAAACGCCTTCGCCTATGCTCGTCGATTTTCAGGGAGTCGGAAATGGATATGACGGTAAGGACCCGTGGGAGAATCTTTTCATCCCAAAGACGGACGAAGGGAAAAAGCCCGCGATGGTGACGGGTTCCAAACTGACTTATCGGTTTTACCTGCAGTCGGCCGCGTTTTCTGTTTATCTGTCGTTTGACGATGAAGAACTCGCGAATACTCTTTTCAATGCTTTAAAGTCTCCTGTATGGGCGCTTTCCCTGGGACGGAAAAACTGTGTTCCTTCCGAGATTATTCCTCAGGGTTTATTTGACACGGCGGAAGAAGCAAAGAAAGAAGCGGTATCGCTAGCTGAAAGGAAAAATAGAAAACCTCAATTCACCGTTACTGAGGAGGAAGCTCCGGAAAAAGGAACTGTCATGCTCCTCAACGATGTACCAGTCTCCTTCGGTGTTATGAAGAAGTATCGTGACAGAGTGGTTACTGTGATTCCTGCAGCTCCCGAAGGTTAGTGCTATGGGAACTGGCCCCAGACTCTATGTCAAGATAACGAGAGACACGCTTCCAAGGGTAAAGGATAAGTATCCATTCCTATACCTGGAACATGGAAGACTCGCTATTGACGACAGCAGCGTGAAGTGGATCGATTCCGATGGAAACGTCGTGAGGATACCTATTGCTACAATCTGTTCGCTGTTTCTGGGGCCAGGCACCACTGTAACTCATGAGGCTATTAAGGTTCTCTCGGCTGCCAACTGTTCAGTGAGCTGGATGGGAGAAGATAGTCTTCTTTTTTATGCATTCGGTGATTCGCCTACTGCAGATACAAAAAATTTCCGCTTTCAAATGAAAGCGGCTGCTAATCCAACAACTCGTTTGTGTGTGGCAAAGAGAATGTTTCAGGATCGCTTTCCAGGAGAGGATCTGACAAACAGAAACCTCAGTGATCTGAGGGGTATGGAAGGCAGACGAGTCAAAGCCTTATACCTTGAAAAAGCCATATACTACCGGGTGGGATGGAGCGGTCGGTCTTTTGTCCCAAATCACTTTCAACTATCCAGTACAACGAATCAGATTCTTACCGTATGCAATGCAGCTCTATATGGGGTTACAGCATCTGTCATACATGCATTGGGATACTCCCCTCACATTGGTTTTGTGCATACCGGTTCACCATTACCATTTGTCTACGACATATCCGACCTATATAAAGCTGAGGTATCGATTGATCTAGCTTTTGCTCTGACACGGCAACTAAACGGAATATATGAAAGAGAAAAAGTTTCTGATGCTTTCAGACAAAGGGTGATTGATCTGGATCTCCTTAAACGGATGACGCTCGATATACCGCGATTATTGGGGAAGAACGAATGATCGTAGTGATTGCAAATAGTCTTCCTGACCGAATACGTGGAAGAATGAAATTGTGGTTTATTGAGCCGAAACCCAATGTCTTTGTTTCAGGCGTCACTGACCATGTAGCCGACAAGGTTGTGTCTTATCTTCTCGATAATTGCCCGTTAGAGTCCGGACTGCTGGTTTTTAAAAGCGTGGGCAAAACACCCTATTACAAGATTTTCAATCTGGGTTCCACCTCCAAAGAACTTATTACAATATCTGGAATTCAGCTTGTTATTGAAAAGAAAATCTCTTGAGTACGTTCTTTAACAATCTGGAATCATATGGTCTTTTTTTGATATACAAAATATTGATTTAATCATCAAAAAATATACCAAATGTCGGACTTTTCTCTGCCTACGCAGAGGTGTTTCTACGGGGAAAAACGCTCAAGGGACTATCGGGTACTTTTCTCTGCCTACGCAGAGGTGTTTCTATCGGCAGAGTTGATGGCTTTGTTCTGTTCAGCTTTTCTCTGCCTACGCAGAGGTGTTTCTCACCGCCTCCAGCTTCGGGATCATCGTTCCGATCTTTTCTCTGCCTACGCAGAGGTGTTTCTAGGCTCGAACGCCGTGGACTTCTACAAGATTCCTTTTCTCTGCCTACGCAGAGGTGTTTCTCATTGGAGACATCTTTTCTGAAACCCACCATGACTTTTCTCTGCCTACGCAGAGGTGTTTCTTCCTGACTCTTTATAAAGCCTATAAAGTTGGGCTTTTCTCTGCCTACGCAGAGGTGTTTCCCAGTACTACGGTCTGGATAAGAACGGTGTCATCTTTTCTCTGCCTACGCAGAGGTGTTTCTTATGCCCCGGCAACTTCATTTTGTGAAGAGTGCTTTTCTCTGCCTACGCAGAGGTGTTTCCACGATGTACCGGAAGAACGACTCCTTTGGTGACTTTTCTCTGCCTACGCAGAGGTGTTTCTCCTCTACCCGCAGTGCAAGAGGTGCAAAGACTCTTTTCTCTGCCTACGCAGAGGTGTTTCCGTATACAGATCTTAAAGCTAAGGTCAAAGAAGCTTTTCTCTGCCTACGCAGAGGTGTTTCCGTGCGTTCAGCAGGAACTTCACGCCATTCCATCTTTTCTCTGCCTACGCAGAGGTGTTTCTGCCAGGAGATGGGGGAGGAGTCTGTCGTAATGCTTTTCTCTGCCTACGCAGAGGTGTTTCTTGCCCTCCCGCAGTCCAGCTCGGCTTCCATCCACTTTTCTCTGCCTACGCAGAGGTGTTTCCCTTAAGCGTGCAGGCGACGCCGACACCGCTTCCTTTTCTCTGCCTACGCAGAGGTGTTTCCTGAGTGCAACCGCTCAGTTACAACAGCACCCACTTTTCTCTGCCTACGCAGAGGTGTTTCTCCACCATTGGCGCCCCGGCCTCGCTCAGCTCACTTTTCTCTGCCTACGCAGAGGTGTTTCTCGCTCTGGGGGACCATGCGTCCTCACGCGATGCTTTTCTCTGCCTACGCAGAGGTGTTTCCTGCCGGGCTACGTGGTACCGACGCGAGTTTTTCTTTTCTCTGCCTACGCAGAGGTGTTTCGTGGTCTCCGGATGTCAACGGACGGGAAGTGTTATCAAGAGCGATAAAATTTGACCAAGTAAATGAACCGACCCCTAAGCCAAGATCCTTCACAATCCTGAGGATCGCCGTGTCGGAACAGACCTTGGCGGCATAAAAGATTTCAGTATGGGGATGGCTGCTGAAAGCTTCCTGGATTTCTTGAATGTACCTTCCTATCTCTTGTTTCGAATGAACGTAGATAGGAGTTGGATTCCGATTTGCAAACCCATCGAAGTTCGCATCGTCAAAACAAAACTTTCCACTCCTCTCAGAAAACCGGCAGTCTTTTAAAAACAGGTCTTTCTTCAGTTCATTAAAGTTATGGATCACCGGGGCTGACATCCTGTTCTATCGGAACTGGTAAAAAATGGTCGGACGGGTTTCTAGAGCTTTATGTTGGGAACCGTTGACACGCGAAATTTCTACGGTGCCGGCTCAAGCGTCTCAATAATGAGGTTCTCAAGCTCCGATAGCCGCAGCTCCGGATCCGGCGTCTGCTCCGATGCCTGGAGGGCGTTCCGCACTGAATGCGTCGAACTCTTGATCACGAGAAGCCCCCAGCCGGGCAGCGACTCCCGCACAAAGTTCCTATAGGCGTCCTCAAACCCGGTCGGCACCGCGAGCCACCGGTAGTCGTACGGCGTCGCTTTCTCCGGTTCCTTCGCGAGGTAAAGCCCATCCGGGCGCTTCGGCTCAACGGAGATTCCGTGGAGCCTCAGGGCTCCGGTCTTTGTGCTCCGGTTCTCGATAATCACGCAGTCCACCGATCCGGCGGTCTCGGTCGACACTGGCTCGGTGCTCGAAATCACGCGGAACCGCGACCGCTTCGGGCGGCTCGCTCCGACAAGAAAGCCGCCTGAGTCCGCGGAGAGCGTGAGCACCGCCTCAAGCTTGAAACTGTTCTTCCGGTAGAACGCGGGCGGAATCCCCTTCTTCTTTTCCTCGGGGCGTTTTTTCTCGCGCGCCGCCTCGCTCTTCGCCTCTTTCACGGCTTTCCAGGCGTCGTTGAGATCGGCGCGCCGGATTTTCCCGTCGAGGATATCCGTCATCAGGCTGTCCGCGAACACCCAGTTCCCGTCACCCGCCAGGCGGTAGGCGAGCGCGATCGTGTTCGGGCTCGCCTCCACGGTCTCAATACTCGGGTGGCTGCGGCCGACCTGCGCCTCGCGCTTCAGATATTCCTCATAGTGACGCCCGGCCCCGAACCGCTTCCAGAGCTCGCTCGCGTGCATGCCGCTTTTTTTCGCCGCTTCCGCGAGCCAAAGCGTGTAGTTCTGAAACCCGCCGTTCCGCCAGAATTCTCCCTCGCGGATCCGTTTCAGGATCTGATAGGTGACACCCCAGTGATCGCGCGAACGTTTCAGCTCTTCTTCGAGCTTCAGGAGATTCGCGGCGTTTTCGGGTGACACCGCGTCCGGGGTCTCTTTTTCAGTCATTTCCAACTTTCTCCTTTGGCGGCAGAGCAAGGCTAATTGATCATTTTATAGGAGAAAACGCCCGGCAAA
>ERZ780139.2402-NODE-2402-length-14035-cov-5.205794_pt1 | contig 14035 bp, 8 predicted proteins | sample MGYA00511476_ERZ780139 | MGnify/ENA primary metagenome ERZ780139 (study PRJEB29588, sample SAMEA2158190) | human gut metagenome | biome: human gut; feature: human-associated habitat; material: faeces | place: Denmark | collected 2008/2010 ... | reverse complement strand
AAAATTGCGATGTGCCGCCTGTCTGCAAGCTGTTTCAAAATCCCGATGTCCTGATAGTCGTTTGCATACAGATTGCTCTCATTTCCTGTGCTACGAACGCGCTGTAATGTATCGATCATAACAAGCTTTGTGGTCGGATGCTCCGCTAGAAATTGCTCAATCTGCTGTTCCAAGCCGTGCTTGAGCGTGTCGGCCATGATCGCAAAATGCAGCGTCGGCGGCGCATCTTCCGTCAGGTCAAAGAGTCGCGTCTGGATACGCTGGAACGAATCTTCGAGACTGAGATACAACACTTCGCCCTGTGTTGTTGCGAAATTCCACAGCGGCTGCCCCTGTGCAACGCATAAGCAGAGCCACAAAGCCAGCCAAGACTTGCCGATCTTCGGTGCGCCCGCGAGGATGTGCAAGCCCTCTGGAATAAGCTCATCTACCAGAAAGTGCGTCGGTTCATATGTCCTGTTTTGCAGATCTTCCGCATTGATAGTGTGTAGTTTGTTCATACTGTCACCTCCTTTCGATATTGTTGCTGCGATTTTTATTTTCGATTTCCCGCACCGATATCGTAACATAAGGATTGACTTTTGAAAATAGGTAATGTATCATTTCAATAGATACACTATATCGATGCAAATACATTCTCTAATGAGGAAACAGCTTATGGGCGTTTTAGGAAAAGACTTATTTGATTTCCATCGGCCGCAGACAAACACCAAAGTCGAATTTGGTGCATCCGCCTATTGGGTAGAGGATAGAACGATGCCGCAGCCGTATGGAGCGGTGCTGACGGAAATACTGAACCTTGATGTCGCACCTTTTCAGGAATTGCTGAATCAGCTGAACACAGCCGTTCAAGAAAAAAGTGATAATGTCCTGCGTGCTTACATGGACATGAAGAAGGGACTGGCTTCTCTGCCGCTCTACCGGCTGTATCTGGAGGACTTTCGCGTCTTTGGCGATATGCCGGTCGAGGCGTTTGCGGTCGGAGAAGCACAGGATGCTTTTGCGGAGTTCGTGATGCAGGAAGATCATGATCTGCCCGCATTCATGCAGCAGCAGATCGACGATATTCGTTTGATTCAGGAACGGTATGCGTGGTTCCTCGATGGTGTTTTTGCGGGCGCGGTATTTGAAAAGAAAAAGGGCCAGAAGAAAATTCCTCTGGCACCGATGATCTGTTCGCGCGGATATGAAGCTTTTATCAGCGGCGTCAGTCTCGGTGAAAACCCTGAGACAGACGCGCCGCCGGTGAAGACGCAGTACCGCATCCGCGGCGAGAAGGAAAAAGCCGAGATCGTCGAGAGGATGTACTTCGACCGGCTGCTGGATTTTGTCTATGTGGAGTTCATGAAGGGGCTGCAAAAGGGCTTTGTACCGAAACGCTGCACCAACTGCGGGCGCTGGTTTTTACAGAAACCGGGAGCGACCTATGCCTATTGCACAGAACCTGCACCGGGGCAGGACGGCAAGACCTGCCGTGAGATCGGCGCGAGCAGCAGTTTCCGCAGCAAAGTAGAGAACAACGATGTCTGGAAGGTTCACCAACGGGCTTACAAAAAATATTTCGCCCGCATCAGAAGCGGTCTGATGACCAAGAGCGAGTTCGAGGTGTGGTCCCGGCAGGCAGCAGAACTGCGGGATGCCGCGCTGGAACGATATGCGCGGGCGGAAAACGAGGAGGAACGGCAGCGCATCGCGCAGGAGGTCACTGAGGCGCTCAACACAGAATGATAGAAAAAGCAATTCTAAATAATTTAGAAAAAACAGCAGGGAAACAATATCATGAGCCAGAAATAATTCTAACGTATTGTGCCGCTACATAGTGTATGGAAAAGTGTGCATTCCTGTGTACCCGAATGCTTGAAAGGCATGTAGGAGGCTCTGACAAAATCACCAAAAGTGAGAGAGAATTTCACGCGAACTTGATGCAATATTTCCACTTGCTAATTCGGTAAAGCATCATTATAATCAAAATTAAATTGGCCGTAATTTGCTTAAAAAGTTCCGAAAACCTTGAGAAATTTCAAGAAATGAATATATATATATTCAAGAATTACAAGAAATGGCGGAATGGGGCTTGCGGCGGAAAAGCAGGAGGAAAGACAGTGAAAGCACATCTGACAAAGCGACTTGTGTGCCTGATCCTGGCAATTGTTTTGTGCCTGTCTGCGGCGGTTATCCCGGCGCTTGCAGCAAACGACACGAAAAATGTCAAGGTTAAGGTTCAGAAGGTCAGCAACGACACCGTTCCTACGGAGCTGAATCCGGAGCGTCAGGCAGCGGCGGAAGATACCGTCCAGACACAGTCGGCGGAGGGACCGGTTCGTGTGTCCATCGTTGTAAAAGGTGGATCCGTTCTGGATAAATATTCAACGAACGGCCTTACCGCCAACTACGCTGCCGCCAATTACCGGCAGCAGGTGCGCGCTTCGCAGAACGCGGTGGCGCGTGAAATCTCCGCAGACGTACTCGGCGGCAAGAAGCTGGACGTGGTGTGGAATCTGACGCTGGCCGCGAACATCATCTCGGCAAATGTCGAATCTGACCAGATTGACGCAATCCGCGCACTGCCAGATGTTGAGGCGGTCGTGGTTGAGCAGCGCTACTATCCCGACCGCTCGGCGGAGAAGCTGGCGACGCAGCCCAATATGGCCACGTCCTCCAGTATGATCGGCACGAACGTCGCATATGAAACCGGTTATACCGGCGCGGGCACGCGGATCGCCGTGATCGATACCGGCATCGATACCGATCACCAGTCGTTTGACAACGGCGCATTCGACTATGCGCTACAGCAGGAAGCGAACGGCAATGAGAATTACATCAAGAGCCTCGATCTGCTCGACCAGAGCAAGGTAACGGCGGTTCTCAGCCAGCTGAACATTGCGCAGAACGGCGTGAGCGCCGACGACCTCTACTATGGCAGCAAGCTTCCGTTCGCATATAACTATGTAGATAAGAATACCGACGTGACGCACGACAACGATACGCAGTCGGAACACGGCTCGCACGTTGCCGGTATTGCGGCGGCAAACAAATATGTCCCGCAGACAGACGGCGACGAAACCACCTATGTTTCCGCGCTGGATACCGTCAAGACACAGGGCGTTGCGCCGGAGGCACAGCTGCTGGTTATGAAGGTGTTCGGCTCGAACGGCGGCGCGTTCGATTCGGACTATATGGCGGCCATCGAGGACGCAATTGTTCTGGGTGCCGACAGCATCAACCTCTCGCTCGGCTCCAGCTATCCCGGCCCGTCGAAGTACACGGCCTATATGGACGCGGATACCGATCCGGTTCCGGTCTATCAGGCAATTCTGGACAGCCTTGCGTCCAAGGACGCTGTGGTGTCCATCTCTGCCGGTAACTCCGGCAACTGGGCGGAAAATGCCTATGCCGGCTCCAATGGCTACGATGCCAGCAGCGGCACGGGGCTGCTGTATGACGATGACGTCAGCATGGACGTGGTCGGCGCGCCCGGCTCGTTCACCAATGCATTTACCGTCACGTCGGTTGACAACATCGGCAACACCGGCGAATATCTGGAGGTTGACGGCCAGAAGTTCATCTACATGGAAACGACCGGGGAAAAGGCCGGCCATGGCATGAAGCAGATGAAGTCTATCGCTGGCGAGTATGAGTATATCCTGATCGACGGCGTGGGCAACACGGGAGATTATGACGCCATCGGCGGCAAAGACCTGCTGGAGGGTAAGATTGTGTTCTGCTCTCGCGGTGAGCTCGACTTCTCCATGAAAGCAAGCAACGCCGCGCAGTATGGCGTTGCCGCAACGATTGTTTACAATAATGTCCCCGGTACGATCAGCATGGATCTGAGCAGTTACTGGAACGAAGCACCGTGCGTTCTGGTGACGCAGGACACAGCAAGAGTGTTCCGCGACAAGGCAGAGCCGGTCTATGACAAAAACGATTCCAGCAAGGTGCTCTACTATAAGGGTAGGATGAAAGTCAGCGCAGATGCAGCTGTCATTCCGGACTCCGCCGAGTACATGACCATGAGCAGCTTCGCCAGCTGGGGTGTTCCCGGCAGCCTGGAGCTGAAGCCCGAAATCACCGCCCCTGGCGGCAACATCTATTCGGTCAACGGTCTGGAGCAGGGCGGTAAGGGCTATGAGAATATGTCCGGTACGTCCATGGCTGCGCCGCAGATTGCCGGTATGTCAGCGCTGTTTGCGCAGCATTATCAGGCGGCCGGTCTGTCCAAGACGAACCGCTCGGTGCGCCATCTGGCGCAGAGCCTGCTGATGTCCACAGCTACTCCGGCGCGAGAGGACGCGACGCATTACTGGTCGGTTCTGAAGCAGGGTGCGGGCGTTGCGAACATCGGCGCAGCCATCACGGCAGATTCCTATGTCTGGATGGCCGATTCTGCGAACAAGGGCGCTTCCGACGGCAAGGTCAAGGTTGAGCTTGGCGAGGACGCGGCAAAGAACGGTACATACAGCTTCTCGTTTGATCTGTATGATCTGTCCGGCACGGAGCAGACTTATGACCTGTCGGCAAGCTTCTTTACACAGGCAATGACCACCATCGGCGGTGATCGTTATCTTGATGAGGCAACCGCACCGCTGGTGGCAAATGTTACCTATGGCAGTGCGGCAAGCGGCAGCAGCGTTACTGTTCCCGCAAACGGTCACGCGACCGTCACGGTAAACATTGCACTGACGGCGGAGCAAAAAGCGGCGCTTGACCGCGACTATTCGGTTGGTGCATATCTTGAGGGCTATGTGTTCGCGCAGGAGCGCACAAGCGCCGAGGGCGTGAGCGGCACGTGCCACTCCATCCCGGTGCTGGGCTTCTACGGCTCATGGACGGCTTCGAGTATGTTTGAGGTTGGCGACTACTATCACTACCAAAGTGGCGAAGAGACCCGGATGCCGTATCTGGGCAACGCCTATACCGATAACAATGTGCTGTACGTCAAGTACGCATCCGACAACAGCCCCTATAGCCGCGGCAGCGTGCTTGGCGGCAACCCTGTTGTCAACGACAGCAAATATCTGCCCGAGCGCAACGCCATCAACAGCGAGAACGGCGACAGCATTTATTATTGGAAATTCTGCGCCATCCGCAACGTGGCAGACAGCCGTTTGCAGATCATCAACAAGACGACGAATACCGTCCTTGCAGAGCAGACGCTCGGCCACTTCCTTGGCGCGTTCTATTCGCAGTATTTTAACCCCAGTGAGTACGTCAATCTGCCGCTGGACTGGAAGCCCGCTGGCATGAAAGAGGGCGAACAGCTGGAGTTGAACCTGACGCTGGCACCGGAGTACTATGTGCAGGACGACGGCAGCGTGAACTGGGCTTCGCTCGGCAGCGGCGCAACGCAGACGTTTACGGCCGTGATCGACAACACCGCGCCGGTTGTGAACAATGTTACAGTTGCTGACAACGAAATGACCGTCAATATTTTTGACAACCAGTATGTGGCGGCTGTTCGTCTGTATGACCGCAGCGGTACGGTGAAACTGGCAGAGGCCGGCGCAAATCAGACGACTGCGGCCAATACGGCAAATGACTTTACGCTGAATCTGTCCAGTGCCAACGGCAACATTTTCTACGTCAAGGCATATGACTACGCGATGAACGAATCCACCTATCGTGTGGAAATGGAAATCGGCGAACAGCCTGGCGAACCGGCAATGTTCCTCTTTGATGCCTACTATACCGGCAACAAGATCTGGAACACCATGAGCGGCAGCGATACAACCTATGTCAAGACGCCGTATGCCGCAAGCGCGGATGATTTCTATGCGGCGGCCTATGTGGACGGCAAAATTGTTGCCTCCACCAGCACGGGCGATTTGTATGTGCTGGACGCCAATGACCCCGAGAACGCAAGCTATGTCCGCACGCTGGATACGCTGCTGCTTGACATGGCCTATGACAAGACAAGCGACACGCTCTATGGCGTGGATGCTGGCAGCAAGGTCTACACCATCGACCGCTACAGCGGTGAGCTGACGCTTGTCGGCACGCTTCCGGTCAAGGCCAGAACGCTTGCCTGCGATGACAGCGGCAATTTCTACTATGCATTTGCCGAGACAGATTACAGCTACTATAAGATTTACCGCCTGCCGATTACGGCAGTAACCTCCGATGCAGCCGCAGATCCGGAAGCAATTGTGACGGTCGGCCAGCGCTATACAACGCCGGAGGAGGACGACTTCAGCGCCGTCGGTTCGCTGGAGTGGGAATCGAAAGAGAATGTTCTGTTCTTTGCCGTCAGCTCCGCGCTGCACAAGATCGACCTGACCGCAAAGACAAGCGCAGAATGCACGGAAAGCGGCTGGGGCGATTACTTCCCGGCAGAGTTCCACGCGCTCTGCATCCCGCGCGAGGGCGGCAGCTGGAGCGCTTCGGAAAGCGCCGCCGCAGTTGCGCTCTCGGATCACAGCGTTTCCCTGCTCCTTGGCAAGACGCAGACGCTGAAAGCATCGGTTCTGCCGTGGAATCTTGCAAACCGTGAGGTTGTGTGGAGCAGCTCCAACAGCAGCGTTGCAGCCGTCAGCGCCAACGGCGTGGTTACGGCCAAAAATGCCGGTACCTGCACCATCCGAGCAGCCTCCGCGCAGAACCGCTCGGTCTATGATGAGTGCACGGTCTCGGTGGAGCAGCTGAACGTAACGCTCACCGGTATGCTCCAGGACGCAAACGGCAAGGCAGAGCTGTTCAGCTGGGATCTGAAAAACAGCAGCAGCTGGAAGACCGGTATTGAGATCGACACCAGCATGGCGGCCATGGCCTATGACCCCGTGGATCAGGTCTACTACGTCATCGACGCGACCGACCGCACCATGGTCAAGGACGAGTCGCAGACGTGGAAGCTCCACAAGGTCGACCCGGCGGCAGGCAAGAGCCTTGCGGTTGCAGACAACGGCATCGGCGTTCCGATGATCGACATGGCGTACAGCACCAAATTTTCCGCGGCAGGCGCTGCCCGTCTGGTCGGTATCTACCGCATGGGCTACGTCTTTAAGCCGTTTGACCCGATGGACACCAGCAATGTGACGCTTCGTGACGCGATTCAGCTTCCGGTCTCCAACCATCATGCACAGAACCTGATCGGTATCGCATCGCTGGGCGTGGAAACGCACAGCAGCGACGCGTGGTACGACGGTGCAACGGATTGGTACGGCGACCCGGAGAACACGACCTGGAGCGGCGAATATGAGGCGGAGCACTTCGCGATCCTGGACGATGCGGGTTATCTGTGGGATCTGTGGATCAGCGTGCATGACGACGGCTACGGCTTTGATTATACCACCACAAAGACGCCGCTGTCGGCACTGGAAGCGCCTCCTTATGACTCGACCAGCAACTACGTCTACTGCTCCATGACCGCGTACAGCGACGGCAGCCTGTACCTGTCCCGCTTCAACGGCGACACGAACGAGATCTACCGCCTGCGCAAGGACGCGGACGGCAGCTATGAGGCCGTCCTGATCGACGACTTCGGCAGCGGCGTCTGGCCGGCACTGCTCGGCGGCGTGGAGACCAGCAAGGACGATCCGGTTCCCGTGACGGTCGACAAGAGCGCGCTGCAGAAGCTGTACGACGACAATCAGAACCGCAGAAAAGACGACTATGTAAGCGGCTGGGACGCATTCGAGACGGCAATGCGTGAGGCGGAGGCTGTTCTTGCCGACGAAAACGCCACGCAGGAAGCGGTAGACGCAGCGAAGGTAAAGCTGGAAGCAGCCATTGCCGGGCTTAAGAAGAAGCCCGAGACGCCGATCATCCCGCCGTATTATCCCATCCTCGGCAATACCGGCTCGTCCCGTGCGAACAGCAAGCTGCCGTTTACCGACGTGTCGAAGAGCGACTGGTTCTATGATGCCGTCAAGGGCGCATGGCAGAATTACCTGATCGACGGCGTGACCGCTACGACCTACAAACCGCACGGCACACTGACCGTGGCTGAGGCGATCAAGCTGGCCTCCGCGCTGCATCAGATGCAGAATACTGGCAAGGTGACGCTGATGAACGGCAAGACCAACTGGTATAACAGCTATGTCGAATACGGCATTGCGAACGGCATTCTGGACAAGAGCTATGCCAACTACACCAGAGCGCAGATGAACGCCCCGGCGACCCGCCGTGAGTTTGTGTCCATCTTCTATCCGGCGATGGACGGCTACAAGGCGCTCAACAACATTGCCGACAACGCGATCCCGGACGTGAAGCTGGGCGACAAGTGTGCGGATGAAATTTACGCATTCTATCGTGCGGGCATCCTGACCGGCTCTGACAAGCAGGGTACCTTCAACCCCGACAGCACCATTGTCCGCAGCGAGGTCGCAGCCATCCTCCTCCGGATGTACGATGCGTCCACGCGTGTACAATTCACTCTGAAATAATTTCCAGTCAAGCAACGAGCGGATTTGGACTTGTTCCGAATCCGCTCGCTTTTTGTATAAAGAAAACCACCGGCAATGCCGGTGGTTCCAAAAAGCTTTACAGTCCGACGTGTATTCCCGTTGCAGCATGGTTTCCTTGTCGCATTTTGCAGCAATATTATAATACCGTTCTCGCGCTGCCACGGACCACTTGACCGCTTGCGTCTCACATGGGATTGCACTCTCCAAAGTAATGTGAGGATATTTCGCTTTCAGATTAAGGACGATTTCTGCGGCGTATAAATCAACTCCAAGAGCCACGCCGCTAACAGAAGACTTGCTTCATCAGAGAGTTATATCAAATCATAAAAATCTTTCACCAAGGTGACATCACCTTTAGGTTCCATTCCGCGAGGGTAGGGGTTCAAGTCCCCTCGGGCGTACCACGAACAAAATTCAGACACATCTGATAGATATGTCTGAATTTTGTTCGTATAGTGAACTTTTCGAGAAATTCAAAATCTTACACGCAGTTGGAGGGTGACAGCACCTTGGGTTCAAATGCTGTCTGGTTGGCAGGTTAGACATTCACTGTTTTTTAACTTTTCCATCACCAATTCGTCGATCTCCTGCTCCAATTTCAGAATTTCCTTCTGCAAAGCCAAACAGTGGGCATCGAGGGATGGTCTCCTCAATGCCCACTGCTTTTGTAATTGTGTGACCTTTTTGAGCTCAGCTGCGTATCGCTTCCGCAGTTCTTCTGCATAATTCCAGACGGCTTGATCCAAAACCTCCTCATGGATTCGATGCGAACTGCAATGACCTTTTCCATTTCTGTGATACCCACGGCAGACGTACTCTATGCGCTGGCTTCCGTTCCAGTAACGGATCATGGGGATGAAGCCGTCGCCGCAGTCCCGACAGGACAGCAAGCCGGCATAGCGGTGCTTTGCGCGGTTTCCGGCTGCGGGACGCGCCTGCTGCTTTAACCGCTCCTGTACCAGAAGCCATGTGGTTTTTTCGATGATCTCCGGATAAAAATTTTCATGGCGCAGCCAGTCACCCGTGGAGATTGGCTGCGCTTTTCCGTTCCGGTATTCTCTGCGATGATTGATCAGGACGCCGGTGTAGGCTTCCTCGGTCAGAATGTTTTTTACGCTGGCATACGTCCAGAGGAACTTCCCATCTCCGGTTTTGTGCACCCTCCGGGCGTCATGACCGATCTGCTCCGTCCAAAGCTGCGCGGGCGTTTTGCAGTTCAGCGCATTGAGCCTGCGGGCAATTTCCTTTTGTCCGCAGCCCTGCAAATACAGCGCATAGATGCGGCGTACCGTTTCTGCGGCTTCCGGCTGAATGAAAATCCGGTTCGTATTTTTGTCCTTCCAGTATCTGAAGGGCGGCCGGATGACAAGACCGTCTTTTTGTTTCTGCCGATAGCCTGCGCGAATCTTTTTGCCGATATCCTTCGCGTAATAGTCATTCATCAGGCCGCGAACGCCAAGGATCAGATCATCCTCCTCGCGGAAGGTGTCAATTCCTTCGGTTACAGAGATCACGCGAACCTGATGATCCCGCAGGTAGTCGATGAACAGCGCTGTCTGCGTTTTGTGGCGGCCGAGGCGCGAGAGGTCTTTCGTCAGGACGGCATCGATCTTTCCTACCTGTGCAGCCGCTGCAAGCGCATCCAGCCCGCGGCGGCTGAAGCTCATGCCGCTGACATTGTCATCGGACGAACATCCAACGATGGTGTCACCGCGCTTTTCTGCAAAGGCGCGGCAGATCTCCTGCTGATTTTGCAGAGAATTCTGCGCCGGATCATCATCGCCTGAAAGCCGTGCGTAAAGCCAGACCCGCATGATTTCCTCCTATCCCACAAGCGTCTCGCCGTAGATCAGGTGCGCCAGCCTGTCCCAGTCAAAATCCAGCGCACCATACTGTTCGGTAAGAACGCCGTTTTCGTAGACATCCAGGTGTGTGCGGAACGGTGCTTTGATCTGAATGTCCAGACTGAGCGTCCCGTTTGTTTCCTGAACATAGATTTTTTCAATCAGCATCCGCAGGTGCGCTTCCGTCATAGCACCCTCAGTGAGAATGTCGTCGATCATGCTGATATCCCGTTTGAGCTTCGTTTGCCGCTCCCGCAGGACAGCGGAGATATTTTGCAGTTCTTCGATCTGCTTTTTTGCCGCAGCGATTTCTTCTTCACGTTTTTGGATCATGCGGTCATAGCGTTCAGCGTTCGCCCGATCTCGTATCCGCTCCATTAAAATTGCCTCCGTTTCATCCTCCAGGCATCGAATTCGCTTTTCTAACTTGACAATCTGCGCACCGGTCAGTTCTGCCTTTGGTGTCCACTGTGCGATCAGCTGCTCCAGTGCATCCCAGTTCTGCTGATACAGCACCTTGGTATTTTTGAGTTCGTCCATAATCAGCCTATCCAGTACCGCTTCGTCGATCTGGTGCTGGGAGCAATGCTCCTTCCCGAAGCGGTTGTAGGTGCTGCAAACATAGGTGACCCGTTCGCCGCTTTTCAGATGGATGCGCCTGCCGAACATGACCCGGCCGCAGTCCTCGCAGCGGAGAAGTCCACTGTAGCGCAGGATCTCCTGCGAGGGCGCAGCGCGCACGTTCAGCCGTTTCCGCTCTGACAGCATCATCTGCGTCTGCTCCCACAGCTCCGGCGTGATGATCGGCGGGAGGTAATTCTCGTGACGAAACTGTTCTTCCGGCTCTGTGAAGCGGAAAGTTTTGTTGATTTTGTTCCGCTCACTTTTGTGACAGATGAGCGTGCCTACATAACTCTCGTCCCTGAGAATGCGCGCTATCATAGTCGCGTCCCAGAGATACTTCTTGAGAATGACGTCCTGCGTGTTGGGCAGACTCTTGTTCAGCAGTTCCAGCTGCATGAACGCAGGTGTTTTTCTTCTCTGCTCATTCAGTGTGCGGGCGATGGTCTTCATGCCGCTGCCGCCGACGTAGGCGGAGAAGATCAGTCGGACTGTTTCGGCCGCTTCCTCCACGATGACAACTTTCTTTGTGTTCTTGTCCTTGAAGTAGCCGAAGGGCGGGATGGTCACGATCCCTTCCTTTTGCTTTTGCCGGTAGCCGGTTCGCACACGGCGGCTGCCGTCGCGGGCATAGAAGTCATTAACCAAGCCCTTGAAGCCAATGATGAGATCGTCGTTTTCGTTGAACGTATCGATATTTTCCGTTGCCGAGAGGACGCGGACGTCGTGTTCCCGCAGGTAGTCGATAAACAGGGCAGTCTGCGTTCGGTGTCGACCCAGGCGGGATAGGTCTTTGACAATGATGGCTTCAATCTTGCCCGCTTCGACCACTTCATAGATTTTATCGATGCCCTCGCGGTTGAAGTGCATTCCGCTGACATTGTCATCGAAGGACTCACCGACAACTTCATGTCCGTTTGTGACGGCGTATTCGTAAATGATCTTTCGCTGATTTGTCAGGGAGTTCAGTTCATCGTCCTCGTCCCGGCTCAGGCGGTAATACAGCCAGACCTTCATGGTTCCTCCTTTCCGCTATGGCGTGTGCCGATTGCAGCACACACCATAGCACACTGTTTTTCAAATAGCTAGTACAATCCATCATGCGCAACAGGAATCTACATGATCAACAAAATCTTCCTGCAACTTTGTATATGGCTGATCTACCGAGAGGTAGTCATGCACCAGCATTTTCAGAAATTCATCGAACTGCTCATCTGTACCGATGTAGCTGAACGTGACCTCCGAAATATTGTCTTTTCGCTTTCTCGCCATAGGCGCTCCTTTCATAGTTCCTGTTTCATATCCCAATCTTCGTGATCGTCCTCGGCATGACCGAGGGCGGTTTTCTTTTGCCGGAGTTTTCTTCGGCGCTTGCTGTCGATGTGTAGCGCTATAGTCGTTCCGTCGTGCTGCGGCGCATCATCCGTCATCTGCTCCACAGCACGACCAAGACGCACAGCGCCGCGCACAAGATCACCGCCGTAATCGAGATCCACGCGCAGGTGATGATCTTCTTCTGTGCCGTCTGCTCCATATCCGAAAGCTGATTCTTCGTATCGTTCAGGATTGTGGTCAGGGCGTTCTTCGTAGTCTCGGTCAGCGCCTTGCAGCCGGAAGAATACTTCTCGTTCAGGCTCCCAGCCTGTCTCGAAAATTCCTCTGCACTCATCTGCATCTCGGTCAAGGTCTCCTGTGCGTCCTCTCTCGTTAGGAGCGTTTTCAGGTTTGCATCCAACTGCATCTGCTGCCGGAACAGCCTGTCCTGCATTTCGAGCAGCGCGCTCCAGTTCCGCTCCGTGACCATCACGCTGGGTTCCAGCCGTTGTGCCTCGTCCATCAGCTTTTTGTGCTGCGTCAACATTTCTTGTGTTGTCATTCTCCGTTCTGTATCCAAATTCCGCCTCCATATTTTCTTTCAGGTATTTTTCTATGTGCAACTTGTTATCACGGCACTTGCGCCCATCCGGCGTGACGTAGGTGATGTTCTTGCGGCTGTCCGTCCAAGTGGCGTCGTAGCCCTCAGAGCGGAGCAGTACCAGAAATTCCTCACGGTTTCCTGCGCAGCGCATACACTCGTCGATCACGCGCATCAGCTCGAACTTCCAGCTTTCACCCCTGTCCGCCGTGTAGTATTCCGCGTTGGACATTCCGCGGGAACGTTTTTGCTCATCCCTCTGAAATTTCGGCAGCCCCAGTTCTTCACAGATCTGGTCGTTGCGAACGCGCAGCTCCTGAATCTGCTCGTCCGCCATGTGTACCTTCTTACCCGTCTCGAAGTTCACACTGTTGATGATGCAGTGCGAGTGGATATGCTTTCGGTCAACATGAGTACACACCAGAACTTCACAACCCTCGAAGTATCCTGCCAGCTACCGCGCCGCCTCATGCGCTGTGCGCGAGTCGATGGCAGCGCCTTTCGGGAAGCTTTGCACCATGTGATAGAACATCACGCCGCCGTCTTTGTGGTGCAGCAGTTTCGTACTCAGAAATTCGTCGAATGCGGTTTCCGGCTGACAGTCAATACCGCTGACGAGCTGCTGCCCATCCCAGAGCGTCTTGCTGAGTTGGGAAACGTAGCGCATGACACTTTTCATGCAGCCGCGCGTCTGCGTACCCTTTTTGTAGTTCACGAAATGGACGATTGCGATTTCGCCGCACCTCCCTCCTGCAACTCCCGCAGAGCAGTGTTGATCTTGGCGAACTCCTGCACAGCAGAATCCAGATTGGCAAACTGTACCTTACCCATATTCGCCAGCACTGCCAGCTGGTTGAGATTGTTGCCGATGGCTTTTTGCTGCCGCAGGACTTCTTTCAGTCCGTCAAGAATGATGATTTTCTTGCCCAGACAACAACTGATTACATAGTCGCTCTGGCTCATGTGCGCCTGAACCGCTTTTTGGCGGATTGTCTCTAAGTCTTGTGCTGAGATTCGAATGCTGAATTGTTTATTTTTTCGCATATTTTCCTCCGTATCTTTCGTTTCCCTCTACCAAACAAAAGCCCAGCGAAGCGGGTTTTGTTTGGAACTGAGGAGCAAGGGAGCGGAGCGTGGAATGCCCTCTCCCGCAGGGCGTTACACGCGCAGCGGACTTTGTGACGAAGTAGTGGGTGTGGGCTTCTGCCCGATTTGAGGCATTTGGCGGGGAGCCGGGACACCGGCGACTAGCC
>ERZ780139.2400-NODE-2400-length-14050-cov-3.268524_pt1 | contig 14050 bp, 9 predicted proteins | sample MGYA00511476_ERZ780139 | MGnify/ENA primary metagenome ERZ780139 (study PRJEB29588, sample SAMEA2158190) | human gut metagenome | biome: human gut; feature: human-associated habitat; material: faeces | place: Denmark | collected 2008/2010 ... | reverse complement strand
AGGAGCCAATACCTGATCGCCTATTTTATTTCCGTTGAAAGACATTTCATAGAAACCTAATCCGCAGACATATACCACAGCCTTTTTGACGGTTTTCTTAACAGTAAACTCCTTACGAAAATACGGTGCCGGATATGTCAGCGTCGAATCCGGATATAAATCTTCTGTCTGCCCTATCCATTTTGCCTTCCAGTCGGATGGTTTCAATAATCCCATATTCCAGCTCGATGCCTCACTCCATTTCGTAGGAGTGTTATTTTCATCCCAAACCATCACTTTCCAATAAAGCTGCGCTCCGGATGACAAAGGTTTCCCCCGATAGTTAATGACAGACTCTGATGAACTGACTTTACCGGAATCCCAATAATCACCTTTTCCTTTATTGAGCTGTTTCAGACTGCCAGATACAATGATACGATAGGCCGTCTGCCTTTTTCCTCTTTCATCTGACGCCAGTTGCCATTGAAGTACCGGTTGCCGGCTCTCAATAACTATCGGATTCTCCATCTTGTCACAACGCAGATTCACGACATGGGCATTGTCTCTTCCATAGGTAAAGGAAGAAAATGCGATCAACAGCAAGAGAGTTCCAATTAATCTATTCATATTGTCCAATTAAAGAGTTTTTTGCAATCTACACATCATGACCATTATTCAATCTTTGTCAGACTCACTGTATGAGTGACAGGCTTATTGATTTTATAAATGGTTTCAACAATGGTTTTCATATAATTACCCCAGACTTCACGTACCTCAGGATGCATCGCTTTGACATACCAGTCATAACTCATCCGAAGGAAAACATCTTTGGGCAAATATTCTTTAAGTTTATCAATAGCCTGTTGATTATCTGCAAATAACAGTCCCTCCTTTTTCAAGAAAGAATATTCTGTCCACAAATATTCTCTGAAACGTTTTTCCACTTCAAAACGTTCTTCGTTCAGATACATGATTTTCATAGCTTGCTGATACTGGGGTGTATTGGGATAATCGGCCAGATTGATACCATCTTCCAACTGCTCAGATGAAACATTATCAATAAACAATCCGTCTATTGTCAACCGATAATGACCTTTTCCCAGGTTAGTCACCTGCAAACGCTCTTGATTAAATTCTTCCATAAACGGAACTAAATCCATAGCATCGCGTTGTGACCTTTTGTTTCCCCAACCATGTCTTGGAATAGAGTCCAAAGGATAAGGAAGTGAATTTGCCAAATAATCAAAACTTAAACTACCTGCTTCTTTCTTCAGTCCGGAGACTTTACAATTCCTATGACTTAATAGATTCTTGTTATTTGCATCAATCGAACCATCCGATACTTCGACCCCATCCAATCCCTGCGCCTTTAAAAATAAATAAGCCATCACCATCTGCCCGTCATTATCAGGATGGATTCTATCCACTCTACAAAAAGTGAATGTTGAGTCTTTCTTTTGCTCTTCCAGACTTATTTGCACCATCGGCTGATTAAAATCCACAAATCCCCATCCATTCTTCTTAGCCGCTTTGCGCTGGGCATCAATTATCTTTAAAATAGCATCATTTTTATGAAGAAAAAGCAAACTATTCAATTTCGTCGTTTCATCATAAGGTGAACCACCTATCAGCACTTTGGTCATTTTATTCTCTGCCAGCAAGCGTTTCTCTATTTCCCGAAAACTTTCCAATGATTTTTCGATCCGTTGCTCCGACAACTCCTTAGCATTCTCCTTCCAAAAAATATCATACCCTGTGTCATTCATACCAAAAGTCAGAGTCACATAAGTCGGTTTTCTGTCAAAAACATCGTAGTCCAACCGATCTTTAATATCCCATGCACTCTCCCCGCCAATTCCGGCATTCATTATTGTTATCGGCTTGTTTGGGAAACGAGTCATGTAATACAACCAGATAAATGAATGATAATGTCCGCCGTGAGTAATGCTGTTTCCTACAAATACGACACGTTCCCCTTCTTCAAACCGGGGTATTGTTGTTTGTGCCTGTAAGTAATCGCAATTTATATAAACTAAAGATAACAACAAAAGTATCCTCATTTTTAGTCTATTAGCCATTTTCTTTATTCTTTTAATCAAACCATAAAGATAACCGTACAACAATCAATCTGCTATATCCAGCTTATTCTTCTCTGCTTTCCCATACTGTTTCACCAATACACTTACGCCTCCTTTCAACAGTTCGGGAGTCGCCTCCATAGTGATAACCTTTTCTTCGCCCGGCATCAACGTCACATAATTATCGGACATAATAATTGGAAGTATTCGTTTTTGCGTAGCCTTATTAACAAGCCTCACCCGATTAGCAAAAGCCACAGTCCCGGAATTGTTCTTTACAGCTATATTCATCTTTCCGTCAGACATCGATTTATCCACCAATCGGCAAGACAAAGCAACTTCCGGAAGTGTGTTCAGCAATGTATAGTCAAGATCTCTCACGCCATTCCGCCAATAGAAGTTTTCAGAGATTAGATTACCTTTGGCATCTGTCAGTTCCAGCTTGATAAAATGAAGCGGAGTCAGCTCTTCTATATCCTTTGGTTTCTCATCATAAATTTCGAATTCGAACAATGAATATCCGAATTGTGTGGCACGACTGATACCTGCCAGTTTCACATAACGTGCTGTAACTGGTTCCAATTCAATCTGTTCAGTACCACCTCTTCCATCTTTGTTGGCATAAACGGTTTTCCATTCTTGTGCATCATTCGATACTTGCAGTTCGTATTTCTTAGCACAAGCTGCCTCCCATCTCAAAATAACCTTTTCTATCTTTTCTTCTTTACCAAGATCAATGTATATCCATTGAGGATCACTGTATGCACTTTCCCAACGACTTCCGGCTCCTCCGTCAGTAACCATTGAAGCACTTTTAGAGGCACCTGCTGAAGAAGAAGCTACTACATTCTTTCCATAAGCCAGATTGAAAGGGTTAAAGTTCAAGGAGAATGCTTCTGCAATGTTGCTGGCTGCCACATCAACCTGTTTTGTCTGTCCGTAGACCGGTACTTCTTTTCCATTCAGGTCGTAAACCGTTGCTTTAGCAATTGCGCCTTTCAAATCTTCTGCTGTAGTATTTATTACTTTTATACTGTTGTTGGAAGCATTCCATTGGATATGAAGAGGTTCACAAGCCTTTTTTGCTCCCCAATAAGCGCCTGTAGGATCATAATAATAGTCATAAGTCTGCCATACAAACGAAGGATAAGCAGGATGGCTCATCCAGATCAGAAGTCCGGCTGCATCATTCCACATCTTATCGTTCCAAGCCTCATACATACCTTTCATCACTTCGAGATTCAGCATTTGCGCTTTCTCACAGAATTCTTCCAATCCGGATGATTCTCCGTACTGTGTGTTCACTGAATTCTTATAATTAATCGGGTTGGCATTAGATGCTTCCTTACCGAAGAAATGCTTGTTCCAGACATTGTCATCATCATTCTTTAACTGCTCATCGGTGGGCAACGGCCACCAGTCTTTCTGCGGAATAAACTCTTTCACGCTTTCGAAGGTGGGGAAAGTAGCCGTACCTATTTCAGTACGCATTCCGTAGCCGTGATCAATACCATAAGGATAAGCCGGTTTACTAAATGCCAAGTTACTGCCCGAAGTTTCAAAATGATGTCGCGGAGGCTGGTTTCCCCACCAACCGCTGCCGGACAATCCGTCCTGATTGGAGCAGGACTTGTACATACGGTCATTATTATCCTCTCTAGCAATCATCTCTCGCAAGTAATTATCCAGTTCAGGCGCTGGACGAGTTTCGTTAGCTCCACACCAGATAGCAATGGAAGGATGATTGCGTAAACGCCTCACTTTATCAAGAGCATTCGCTTTGAATGCCTCCGGTTGAGCCACGGCATTATATGCCACATACAACCAGAAATCATTCCATACCATAATACCATACTTATCGCAATAATCATAAAACTCATCATCCGTCACACACCCTGTCCATAGACGAATCATATTGTAATTCATCTCCTTATGAAGTCTGATTTTTGTCTCATACTCTTTGCCGTGACAACGAAGCAGATACTCGCTCATCCCCCAGTTTCCGCCTTTCAGATAAATTTTCTGTCCGTTGATAAAAAACGTGAGAACCGGATATCCCACTACATTATCCACCATTTTATACTCATACTTCTTAATACCGAATGTTATCTTTTTCACATCCGACACCTTCCCGTCAACGGAACAAGTCAGTTTACATGTATAAAGATGAGGCTCGCCGTAACCATTCGGCCACCAAAGTCTCGGATGCTCAACGACTAGTTGGGACAAATCATCTTTATCTACAGACAACTTGGCAGTGGCTCCTCCTTCCACCCGGATATCTTTGGAGAACGATATGTTGCCAGGCTCGATAACTCCAGAGACTACGACTTTCTTTGGAGAAGAGGAAGCATTTCTAATATCGGTTGAAAGAGAAAGTTCGGCTTTCTGCAAAGTAGGCAATTCCGAGCGTATCCAAGGATCTTCCATTACTACATCTCCGGTAACCATAAGATAGGCATTGCCCGTGATACCCGCCAAACGTCCCGGCACGTACGGCATCCAGTCCCATCCGGCACCTGCCAAATAACTGGGGCTGCAAGCCACTCCATAAGGTTCTTTAGCTTTACGCGTCTTCTTTTGGTCGGGATCGGTAATCAGGACAGCAATCGCGTTCTTGCCGGACTTCTTTATCAAATTGGTCACGTCAAACTTGGAACGCAGCATGTGACCGCTTACATCTTTGGTAGATGTTTTCGTCCCCGATATCTTCTCTCCGTTAAAATAGAAATCGGCAAAACGATTTGTATTGTCGAAATGAAGCCACACACGCCTCCCCTCCGAATAAGAAGACGGGAGTTCGAATTCCGTACGATACCAGAAAGGACGGTTATAAAACGTTTCGTCTACTTTATAAATATTATCGGCATAATTAGGATCAGAAACGATTCCTGCTTCAACATAAGCAGTAAAAACAGTTCCAGGAACCACCCCTTTAACATAATCGGACATTTCAAACCCTGAAGTAGAAATTTGCTCCCCGGTTATGTTTTCTAAATCTGCCTGGGGTTTCACTTCCCAAATGATCTGAGAATCGGAACTATTTAACGACATCTTTGTTGTCTGCTCTTTACATCCTGCATGAAAAACAATAAGCATAGCCGACACTATATAGAAAACCAATTTATTTACCATGATATTAAGATTTTAAATTTATACTTTATTTGCAATAGAGACATTCTTTCATCAGATTCCCCACTCAACATTAGGTTTATCACCCATAAACAGTTCCAATGTACCTCCAGCTGCAATGTCCGCAAAATCAAGATAACATTTATTGTATTCCTGACCGTTCAACAAGGCCTTTTGTATATAGACGTTATTTATGCTGTTATTATGAGCTATTACCGTGAATTTCTTACCAGTATAATAGCTGAGATCAAGATTGAACTCTACTTTATCAAAAACCGGACTTGTAATCTCCATACGTGTATTTCCCGGACAGGAAGGATGAATACCGGAAGCAGCCAACACATACCACGCCGACATCTGACCTACATCTTCATTGCCAACAATCCCTTCAACTTTGTTTGCATAAGCCTTTTCACATGTATAGCGTGTCCATTTTTGAGTATACCAGGGAACTTCAAGCTGATTGAACAAAAAAGGAACGAAGTGCACAGGTTCATTCGCATGGTTATAATATTCATTCCACAGCATATTAGAAGGAGTTTTATTAAAGAAATCTGTTAAATCCGCAATAACTTTCTCCTTACCACCCATCAAATTCACCATTCCCGGAACATCGTGAGGTACAAACCAACCTTGCTGGTAAGAGTTTGCTTCTATACACCCATACCATTCTTTAAGACGTGCATTCTCCGGCCATTCCACCCATGTACCATCTGCTTTACGGGGACGGAACCATCCCTTTTCTTTATCAAAAATATGATGATATGCCTGTCCCTTTTCATAGAAACATTTGGCATCGTCTTCTTTCCCCATAGCTTTCGCTAATTGAGATATACACCAATCAGTATAAGCATACTCCAAAGTGGTTGAAATACTCAATGGTTCCGGAGCATACCCCAATGAATCATTACCAAAACGACGGGATGTGTTAATGGCATAACGATATGCTTTCTCTGCATCATACGTACGAATCCCTTTGATATAAGCATCTGCCAAAACAGACAAAGCAGGATTTCCCAACATACAGCCGGAATAGGAATTCAGCAATTCCCAACGTTCATAGTATTCGCGCCCACTCTGATCTGCCATAGTAATCAATGAGTTCAGTTCATCACTTACTAAACGCGGATTAATTATAGTCTGCAAAGGAAACTGACTACGAAATACATCCCATCCACTGAATATAGTACGTTTTGTAAAAGTGCTGTCAGCCGTATGTATTTTATAATCACCACCTACATAACGTCCGTCTACATCTGTATAGATACGAGGATCAATCATCGTATGATACATGGCAGTATAGAATATCGTTTTTTCATCATCCGTACCACCGGATATCCGGACACGATTAAGTTCTTTATTCCACAATTCAGTAGCTTCCTGCTTTACTTGTCCAAAATCTTTAGAGGCTATTTCTTGTTCAAAGTTATTTGCAGCACCCTCCATATCAACAAAAGAGATACCAACTTTCATCTCTACAGTCTCTCCCTCCTTCGTTGGAAATTCAGTAAAAAAGCCCAGATGTTTACCCGTCAGTTCTTTCTTGTCTTTTATAACCGGAGCTTGTGATACACGAGTCAAATAAGGAATACTCACTACTTCATCACGTTTCCGAACCCAATGTTCGGGAATATCTGCACTCCAAAAGCCATAATTAGTCAAAGGTTTACTAAATTGTGCATAATAATAAACGGTATAATCGGCTTTTCCTTCACCATTACCCCATCCACCACCATCAGGTGTACACTTCATCCATCCTTGAATAGTGTAATCATCTACAACTTTAATATACTGGGAAGTAGATGTTCCCCCTACTCTACGAGCTAAATCAATCTGAATACGCGATTGGTCACTAGAAGGATAAGTAAAATGTAAAATTCCACAGTGTGGTGTCGCGCTACTTTCTACTTTGATATGATAATCAGTCAATTCTACCGAATAATATCCGGCCTTAGCCGTTTCAGTGGCTTTGTTATAAGCCGAACGATATCCTTTTATACTATCATTATTCTCTTTACCTGCCACTTTATATAATTCACCAGTTGTAGGCATCACAAGAAAATTGCCCAAATCACCAAACCATCCCACACCACTCATCTGGGTAAAGGCAAATCCTTCGATTGTCTTATGTTCATCACTGTATCCGGAACCGTTATCACCTCCCGTTATTGTATTAGGACTAACCTGTACCATACCATACGGAGTCGTAGCTCCGGGAAAAGTTTTACCTAATCCGTGATAAACACCGGCAGCCCCTACACTAGTACTGGCACCAATAAACGGGTTTACATAATCGGTCGGAACCAAATCTTCCGATACGGTATTGGTTGATGAGCAACCCGTCATCCAACACAAAAAGCAAACAATTAAAAGATTAGCAGTCGCTTTATACATAACAATAATCTAATTATTTTAAGTCAAACTAAGAACGAAAGTCTTAATACCAAACCGAGGCATTGAAATCGTCATTTCCGATTTACCTGCACGTGTTTTTATCTTCTTTCTTTCGATACATTGTCCATTCAAATCAACTTCCTCCACTCCGGATAATGGCATGTCAATGGTAACCTTTTGTAATTTTTCGTCCCCTTCAGAATTGAACAGGCGCAATAGTACCTTTCCATCTTTCATTTGAAGAGCACTCACTTGATAACCAGTATTCTGTAAATCAATAAATGATTTCGATTCCGGTTTTGCCACTGGATAGCAAGAATGCAGCAATGGTTCATTCCAACAATCGCTATCATCTGCGATTGATGCTTTGTCCCATTTGCCACGATGAGGTATAATTGCATACTTCATCCTCAAAGGGTGTGTTATTTTATAATCAGGTCCCCAAAGTCCTCCACCCGAATATTGAGCAGTCAGTCCTAATGGATAGTCCTCTCCATAAGAATAAGAAGTAGTATGGTCTGATAATAAAGCCAGAGCATAGTCGCCTTCCTGTTCAGCCAAGTCAACCCAATGAAGTATAATATTATGTTTGATTTGATCCCAAGAACCAAAGAAAGTATCAGTCAGTTTGCTTTCGCATACATCAAACGGTGCATTTTTATAAACACGGGGAGAATGTAAATCAGTCGGGAATAATACACTTAGTTTAAACCGATCGTCACAATAAGCCCGACGATTATCACGCCAACGTTCCTCTTTATATTCACCAATACCTAAATTCTTTTTCCAGCCAACCGTCAAATCAAAATCGATTCGTCTCGTTCCTTTAGTGAGAGTGATTACCTGTGTAAACGGATGGGAAGCAATCTCACCCTCTATCTTAATTTTTTGCTCATATACATTATCCCTTACTACTGTCAGCTTGGCCGGAGTCTCTATAGAAGAACGAAATTTGCCTTCTTCATAAAAAAAGCCTCGTAACTCCCCTAAAGCATATTTCCCCGTTTTACCTGCAAAATCCTTATTCCCTTCTTTTTTAGCTATCAGGCTTTTTATGGTTCCTCCCTTTGATAAGTCAAAAACAATTTTATACATATCATTTTCAACCACGTATTCCTGTTTATTCACCTTATTACCTTCCAAAACGAATCTACTCTCCGAAGCCTCTTTCTTACCGGCTTCTTTCTTTTTTATACAATACGTGGAATAACCAAAGGGAGGAATCTCTGCCTCAAAAAATAATCTTATCTCTTTACCTTCATTTTCTACCAAACAACCTATATCTTTACCTTTCCAGTCATAAACACTTAAATCCGCATTTTCAGATTCCGTAGGCAGAAGAACACTTACGACTTCCTTTCTTCTCATTCCTAATGTATTAAAAACACGTATATATTGCTGTTGAGCATTATTTTGCGGAATAAACTTTTCATTAAAGCTCCGCATAGATGCCTCAATAATTCCATCTGCAAGATGATTGGTACTATCTGTCCATCGCTTAATCTGATCAGCCCATGTTCCTTTTCTATTCAGTCCATTATAAGGCACAATCCACGAATCATGATGTTGTGCCAACATCAGTGTACGCCAAGCCTCATCCATATCTGCCTGTCGACAAATATATTTATTTTCCAGATAAGCCATTACAGACATTTTCTCTGCCATGACAATTCTATTTTCTGAAACACGTACTTCTTGCGCTATTTTTTGCAAAACCTGACTTCCCCACATAAGATTCACATGTATATCTTCCTGTGAAAAATACCAGTTATCATCCGTTTTTCCGATGGAGACATTTTCAATGTAATCTCTCCATGTCATATATATAGAGTTATTTTTTGTGTTCTTTCCACTCCCCAGCCATGGGCCGTTTTTCCATCCGGCATCCTGAAAACACATACCAACGGGGTGTTTGATACCTGCGTTACGGCAATCTTTTAAATAAGTATCCGAATTTCCCCAAGCAGTTGTCTGCCAAGTTGATCCCGGCTCTAGTTTTTCACAAGCATATCTGGGAACGGTCAAGATTGCAGTCCCGTCCGGTCCCACCCAATTAACCAATTCTCCGCCATAAGCAGCAGTATACCCTCCCCAACAGGTATTGGGACATTTCAATACAGCATATTTAAAGCCGAATTGTTTAAGGATTTGTGGCAAGCAACTTGTGAAGCAAGGTTCTTCTACCGAATAGGTTACAAAATCCACCCCCGGAAAATGTTTGTTTATTTTAGCAATACCATATTGAAACTGTCTTATTATACTCTCTCCCGAGATATTATAGCAATAAGGCTGTGCATAAGTAGGGTTCGTAAACTCTACCTGGTCACTGGTAGCCATCTCTTTAAAACGCAAATAAGCCTCCGGAGTCTGTACTCTGACTGTATCCCATGTTTCAGGCTCTATCTCCATACAAATCCGCCAGTCCGGATGCATAGCCAGCTGATCCACAATGAATTGAGTTTTCCACTTTACCGGATAATGTCCATATATCCCGCCATGATACCCATCAACAAAATAAGCTTGTTGAGAATAAACATTTGTATAAAAGAAAACAGTCAGTAATATGATATAAATTTTATTCATGGTATCCTAAACCTATTTATCTTTGTGTTGCTCCATTCTACACATAAATTCATATAATTTATGTTGGACAACTTCTTTATTATTTTCATATTCCGGAGATATCCAATCAACGAGTGCCAGCAAAGTCTGATTTTCTATAAATTCTTCCTTCAGCCTTTCGTTGTTTTCCACTTCTATGAGAAACTCTGTTTTTTCATCAGAAGTAAATTCATCCGCAAAATATTTATTCAGACAATTCTCCATATACACAGTCCTTTTTTATCAAAGAACGATTATCTCAATAAATACCCCTAAAAAATACCGATAAATTCATTAAAAAGTTATGCAGCCAATGTTACATTGAGTTTTGCTCTCAACTTTTTTAGTGCTATTCCCATCTGACATTCCACTGTATTTACCGAAATGCCCAAACGTTCGGATATTTCCCTATACTTCAATCCTTCCATGCGACTTAACAAAAATATGTCACGGCATCTTTTAGGCAAACTATTGATAGCATCCCGTATCAGGTTCTCCATCTGATTTCTTTCTGATATATCATATACATCAAAACGATCCAAAGATTGTAATTTCAGATTCAACTCAATCTCAAAAGAAGCCTTCACATTCTCGACATACTTTTGCTCGAATACTTTATGCTTTAAATAATCCAAACATTTGTTTCTCACAAGTCTGAAAAGATAAGCATTCATATTCTCAATATGATTCATTGACTCTCTCTTTTCCCATAAGTCTGTAAACACATCTTGCGTTATGTTCTCAGCATCCTCTTCCGACATCACAAATTCTTTTGCAAACCGAACTAATTTTGAATAATAAGTAAGATACAATTCTGAAAAATCCATAGTTGTGTTTCTTTAGATTAGTATTCAGTTATCAAAAATCTTGTGATGCAAATATAGAGATGAAAAAAGCCTACTTCTTAGTGGAAGTAGGCGGGAAAGTAAACGTTTTATAAATCAATTATTGTATATACATTTAATAATCAACAATTTACAACAACACCATTTTTTAGTTTTGGTAAACCGGATAGAATCATTTTTGAGACAAAGAACCAAGCTTTTTTACCTCCTCCTCAAAGATATTACTATCAAGAGTGGACATTCTCTTCACTTTACTCTTATAATTATAGATTGTCTGCACAGAATAATGCAAAAATACAGCAATCTGTCCAACATCGGTAATTCCTAATCGTATCAATGCAAATATGCGTAATTCTGTATTCAGTTGGTCCTTTTCCAGTTTATAACGCTCCTCCGGTTTCAACAAAGAATTGAACTTTTCCACAAAGTTAGGATACAATTTAAGGAACGCTTTATCAAAGTTATGGTATAGTTCTTCAAGTTCCTTTTCAAAAGGTCGGGAGGATGACTTATATAAATCATCAATCTGTCCGGTCTTGATTTTCCTGTTCACATTCTTCCTGTACTCATCGAGTTTATTAATATAAACAGCACATTGATTCATAAAATACCCCACATATTTTTCCTTAATCAGATTAGCTTCGTCGAGATTCTTATTCAATTCGACCAGTTCTTCATTCATAGCCTTAAGATGCCGCTTAGCCCGGGATACTATTTTTGTTTGTTTATATGTAAAATACAAGGCAATAGCAAGAAATATCACAAACAAGCTAGTTAGAAATATATAAAAACGAAGATTCTGTTTTTGTTTTTCCAACCGGATTAAATACGTATTTTCAATAATTGGATGGATGCGAGCAATTACCGTATTCTTAAAACGAGAATTATAAAATATAGCATCGTCCAACGCTATTTTTATATAATTATATGCTCTGTCTATATCTCCTTTATGATATAAATTAACTGCTAGTGTTAACAAAGCCTCATTTTCTTTTACTGCTAATTTTGTATCTGTCATAGCAGCTAATATCAGAAACTTCTCTTCCAAATCATAGTCTCCAATCAACCGATAAGCCCTTGAAAGCCCCATAGCCATCATTGCATACCCATGAGTTCCCAAATTTTGCTCATTATATATTTGAGTTAATATTTTAAGAGCTTCTTTTACATTACCTTTATCCTGAAGTTTCACAGCCTTTTCCTTTAAATACATATTTGACCGGTCATATAAGATACTCATTACAGTATCTCTATACGAGTTCTTTTCCTGTATATATCCGGCAGAAAACCGAACATCATCTGTATACTTTATAAGGTTCTCATAATAACGTATACGATTCCAACAATACAATGCTTTAAGATGATTTGATAAATCCGCACATTGAATTGATTTAAATATATCATTTGCTTGAATAAACAAACCGGATAAGGAATAGACAAAAGCCAACCGGAGCTGCCCTTCCAAAAGGAATTCTTTATTACCGACTATGTTTGCTATTTTTATATTTTCATGAATATATTGTTCTGCTGAGTCACAGACAAAAGTCTCATATTGATAGATAAGCTCTTTGTTTAAATTATAAATATCTTCCAACGAATTAAGACCAGCCTTCTTTTTCTTTAATTCTTTTATGGTAGCTTCTTTTTTCTGGGTATATATCAAACGTTCAGAAATCACTTTGTCCAACACCTTCAACAAAGAATCATTCTCACTATCTGCATAGAGGTAAAACAAGGAGTTTAGAAGGAAAAATATAAACCAAAGTGTGCGTTTCATAATCATGTATTCTTTCTTAATCTGCAAAAAAATGTATTTTCTTTGTGTAATTCGCAAAAAAGAGCATAAATCATTCTTTTTATTGCATCTTTTAACAAATGAAGATGGAGAAATTACCCCATTCTAAATGATATTTGTGAAACCATGCTGACTAAAAAATGAATCTAAAAGATATGGAGTTAAAAAAAGCTTTTTTGCCATACGGACTTTGCAAAAAGTATAAATATTAGTTCTATATTTGCAGCCGTTAAAGGAGAAAGATGAAACAAAGCTTAAAATTCGGACTACTTTTAGTGTTGGCTTTGCTCATCCATTGCGCAACTAACGGAGCAATGGAAGATATGTGCAAAGTTTCCTCCCCGACTTATCGGCAGGAGAAATGCTATGTATCACAAGATCGTCCGATTCAGGATGCTTTGGAACGTCTTTATAATCTTTATACGACTCAAACCTGTGACATGAGTCATACAGACGTCGCACATGTTCCGACAGATAAAAGCATGTTTTTGTTAATCGCTTATTTCTGTGACCATTACAAACATCAAAGTCCACCTTACCCTGTCTCATCCCATTCTCCTACATACTATTACGATCCTATCTCCTATTATATATATGGGTTGAGAAAGATTGTCATTTAGCCTACAGTACAGTAGACTCTTTTGCTCGTCATTTATTACAGTTGGTTTTATTCTCCATAGGGCGAATAGACTAATTGCTTATTTCTATATAATATTCAATCTAAACAGCTATTGAATTATGAATTTTACATTTTTAGTTGTTGTTTTACTGACAGCGCTTGCTTTTGTTGGTGTAGTAATAGCCCTCTCGCGTGCTATCTCTCCCCGTTCATACAACCTGCAAAAGTTTGAGGCTTATGAATGTGGTATACCGACACGTGGTAAATCATGGATGCAGTTCCGTGTAGGCTACTACTTGTTTGCCATCCTATTCCTTATGTTCGATGTCGAAACAGCTTTTCTGTTTCCGTGGGCGGTAGTTATGCGTGACATGGGACCACAGGGACTTATTAGTGTTCTCTTCTTCTTTATCATTTTAGTTCTGGGTCTTGCTTATGCCTGGAGGAAAGGAGCTTTGGAATGGAAATAACCAAAAAGCCAAAAATAAAATCTATTCCGTATGATGAGTTTATTGACAATGAATCATTGGAAAAGTTGGTCAAGGAACTTAATGCAGGAGGAGCCAATGTTGCCCTCGGAGTACTTGACGACTTTATCAACTGGGGG
>ERZ780139.2399-NODE-2399-length-14053-cov-10.187884_pt1 | contig 14053 bp, 11 predicted proteins | sample MGYA00511476_ERZ780139 | MGnify/ENA primary metagenome ERZ780139 (study PRJEB29588, sample SAMEA2158190) | human gut metagenome | biome: human gut; feature: human-associated habitat; material: faeces | place: Denmark | collected 2008/2010 ... | reverse complement strand
GCCGTCCATGTCGGGCAGACCGAGGTCGAGAATAACGAGGTCGGGACAGTGCGAGGACAGCATGGTCATCGCCTCGGTTCCCGTCTTTGCGAGAATGGTCTCGTAGCCGTTTGTGGTGAGTATGGTCGAGATGAAGTGCGCGATGCTCTTCTCGTCCTCGACGATCAGGATCTTTTCGCGGATGGTCATGCTTTTTCCTCCTCTTGTTCGAGCGGCAGACGGAACACAAATTCCGCGCCTTCCATCAGATTATGCGCCTCGATGCTGCCGCTGTGGGCGTGGATGATCGCCTGGCAGACCGAAAGGCCGAGTCCCATGTTTCTCTTGCCGCCGTTCTCCGTGTCTCCTGCCGCTGCGGCGAGTGTGCCGTCGAACAGATGCGGCAGAACCTTATGCTCGATGCCGTCGCCGTTGTCCTCGACGGCGAACACGGCCTCCGGCCCCTCTCGCCGCACGGACAGGCGTATCTCGGTCGTATGGCCGCCGCCGTGCACCACGGCGTTCTCGAGCAGATTGGACAGCACCTGCGAGATGAGCACCGCGTCCATCGGCACGAACAGCAGATCCTCCGGCACGGAAACACGGATGCGGACATCCGGATAGCGCTTGCGGAACTTCGCCGTCACCGCGCCGAGGATCTCCTCCGCCGGCTCGGGATTTTTGACCAGACGCGTGGTCGTGTCGCCCATGCGCGTGATGCTCAGCAGGTTTTCCACGACGCGGATGAGCCACTGCGCGTCATCCCGGACGTCGGTCAGCAGCAGCAGACGATCCTCCTCGGGCAGATCCGGATTTTCGATCATGGCGCTCGTCGAGCCGATGATCGAGGTCAGCGGCGTGCGGATGTCATGCGAGACCGAACGCAGCAGGTTCGCGCGCATTTTTTCGCGCGCCGCCTCGATGCGCAGATCCTCCTGCCGCTTGATCTTGGTCGTCATCGTACAGGTCACGAGCGAGACCACGAGCATGGTCAGAAAGGTCAGCGGATAGCCCGACAGCGTGAAGTTCACCGCCCAGTACGGGTAGGTGAATATGTAGTTCGTGCCTACGACGCTCAGCACGGCTGCGAGCGTGCCGAACAGATAGCCGGTCGTAAAGCGCGAGATGAGCAGCACGGTCAGGATGAAGATCGAGTAGGCGAAGCCCTCCGAGCTGCTGGCCATGTGCAGCAGGATGCACAGCAGCACCGCGCTGCCGAACAGAGCGCAGAATATCGCAAGATCGCGCCACGAGAAGGAAAAGATGCGGATTTTTTTCGTTGACGGCGGCAAGTCACTCTCTCCTTTGCATTGTACGTTTTGAACACCGTGAGTGCACGCGCGGACGCGACATATTTCACCGGTATCTTACAGTATACCACAATCTCCGCTAAACATGTGTTAATTTTCCGCCATGAAGCGCGATTAAATCCCCGATTTTGTGAGATACCGCAAAAAACCGCCCTGCCGGACAGGGAAAAATTTCGTGCTTTTTTTCAAAAGCATAGAGAATTTTTCGTAAAATTATGTTATACTGAATGTCGTCTGGGCAAACGCTGCGTGCCTTTGTCCGGCGCGTGCGCGCGGAGCTCTGCGCGCACGAAACACACTGCTGTTAACTGGAGGGAGACCGTATGAAGCTGTCGTTCACTAAAATGCACGGCTGCGGCAACAATTACATCTATATCAACTGCTTCGACCAGAAGGTCACGGACCCCGAAAAGCTGTCTATCGCGCTTTCCGAACCGCATTTCGGCATCGGCGGCGACGGTCTGATCCGTCTGGCGCATCCGCAGGCGGTGTCCGATGTGAACGAAAGGCAGATCGCCGATTGCGCGGCGGGCGATGCGGACTGGTTCATGGACTACCGCAACGCGGACGGCTCGCTGGCCGAGATGTGCGGCAACGGCACACGTGCGATCACCTTGTTCGCGCAGCGGCAGGGCATCGCCGACCAGCCGGGCGGCAAGCCATTCCATCTCGGCACCCGCGCCGGCGTGAAGGTCCTGACTTCGCTCGGCGATGTGCCGGGCCTCGGCAAGGACGTGTTCCAGGTGGAGATGGGCGCATGGAAGCGTGGCGACGTCGACGGTTACGAAGTGACCATTCCGGGCACGTCCGGTTCCGCACGTGGCACGTTCGTGGACATGGGCAATCCGCACGTCGTGGCCGTACTTGAAGACGCGTTCGCCAGCCTGCCGAACGTCGAAGACCTTGATCTGGTCACCAAGCCGGTCGTCGCGCCCGAGATTCCGTCGGACCAGAACGTGGAGTTCGTGCGCATCGACGAGCAAAGCGAAGGCGACGATGCGGGCGAGGCCACCATGCGCGTCAACGAACGCGGTTGCGGCGAAACCCTGTCGTGCGGCACGGGCCTATGCGCCACCGCCATCACGTTGCGTGCCAAAACCGGCATCGACCATTGGACCATCACCGTACGTGGCGGCACCTTGCGCGTCGACGTGACCGACGAAGACGTGAAGCTTACCGGCAGCGCCACCATCGTAGGCAAAATCGAACTGCTGTAACCGCTGCGGCAGCAAACGAAAAGCGGATAGGCAAAAGGCCGGCCCCGCAGGGTCGGCCTTCATCGTAAAAGGCTCGATGCAAACCGTATCAGGCGAACAGCATCGGGCCGTCCTTGACGAGAATGACCACAATCAACGCCACAATCCACACCACATCGACCATCAGATCGAAATTCAGCCGGTAATACTTGCGCAATCCAGCATGACCGGACGGCATATCCTGCACGGCCACCGTGGCATGCGACAACGCCATGAACTGCACGGTGGTGGAGAACATCAGCACCAGGCACCACGGGCACATCGCGTTGATGACGAACAGCGACTGCGTGGTCAGCCAATACGAGTACGCCAACGCGGCAAGGCCTCCAAGCCATGTGCACAGCGCGAACCAACGCGGCACGGCCACCTTGGCCAGTCCGATCACCGCGATCGTCACGAACACCGATTCGGCGGCAATGCCGAAGAACGCGTTCGGAAAGCTCAATCCGGCGAACTTCACGATCTCCGCCTGCCAGGATTCGGCCACCGTGGAACAGGACAGCACGGCGTTCACATCGCAGTTGAGCTTCTGCCCGGGATTGCGTGCCATTTTCAGCGTGTCCGCCGACAGAATGAACGATACGAGCAATGCCACCGCCGAAGCGAGCAGCATGATCAGATACGTCCACGTTGCGCCGTGACGCCACCCGCGCGGCTTCGTGTAGTCGTCGTCCATGGCGACGGCTGTGCCGACGCTCGTTTCGTCATCGGCTGCGTCCACAGCGGCCTGGCCTTCAAAATCGCTCATCGTCAATCCTTGGAAAATCAAAATACAAACGTTGTCATGTCTCAGTCTACGCGAAAAACCGCGGATTCGAGCTTACGATAGTCATATGAGTCACGTGAGTTACGCGGAACCACCCGCACAAGGTTGGGATATTCATTGCCATACCGTCTTTTCCGACGGTACGGAGACGCCGCGCACGCTGGTGGAGCAGGCAAGGAAGCTTGGCTTGCATGGTGTGGCGATTGCCGACCATGACACCACCGCCGGCTGGGGCGAGGCGACGGAAGCCTCGGAGGAAATCGGTTTGCCGTTGCTGCTGGGCACGGAAATCACCGCCGTCGACGAAGATGTGTCCGTGCACATGCTCGCCTTCCAATACGATCCGTCCAACGAGCATATTTCCAGCATGTTCGCCAACACGCGTGCGGCGCGATTGCGGCGTACGAAACGCATGGTTGAGCGGCTGTCGCAGGATTTTCCGATTACGTGGGACGATGTGCTCGCCCAAGTGAAGGAAGGGGAGCGCACCACAATCGGCCGTCCGCACATCGCCGACGCGCTGGTCGCGGCGGGCGTGTACGAGACGCGTTCCGACGCGTTCGCCGACGCGGTGAGCGCCAAATCCAAGTATTACATTCCCACGCCGTCGCCGTCGACGCACGAGGTCATCGCCGCCGTCAAGGGGGTGGGCGGTGTGGTGGTCGCCGCGCATGCGGGCGATCCGCAACGCAACCGCCGGCTGCTGTCCGACGAGCAGCTTGACGCGATGATCGCCGACGGCTTGGACGGCTTGGAAGTATGGCATCGCGGCAATCCTCCGGAACAGCGGGAGCGATTGCTGACGATTGCGGCACGGCACGATCTGCTGGTGACCGGCGGCTCGGACTGGCATGGCAAAGGCAAGCCGAACGGTCTGGGCGAGAACCTTACCGACGACGACACCGTACGCGAAATCTTGTGCCGGGGTGTGGATTTGATCGGTCGCGTCGGCAGCTCACATGCCGCATGAAATCCGGATATGGAATTTCCAAGCGTGAACCGGATCCATGAATCGAATATGAAAAAGGCGCCGAACCTGATATGGTCCGACGTCTTTTTCATATGGAACGTGTCCAACGCGTTTGTTGGTGGCGATCAGAGATTGCCGAAGCCGACGGCGTGCTTGGTTTCGGAACCGATGATGGCATAGCCGAGAGAACCGGCCGGCACCACGATGCGACGGCCCTTGTCGTCGGTCAGGTTGATGGTCTTGCCATTCTCCACGGCCTCGGCGATGACGTTGTTCACTTCGTCGGCGCTCTGCTCGGTGCTGAAGGTGACGGTGCGCGCCACGTTCTGGATGCCCAGTTCGATATCCATGATGCTCCTTGTAAGGGTGTTCGTGTGCAAATTCGTTTGCAATGTATGCGCTTATTCTACGCGCGGTTTCTCATCGGTGGCGTCCTCGGCCTGCAGCCGGTCGACCTCCGCTTTGGCCTTCTGCATAGTGGCCTCATCGCGTTCGAGCAGCGGAATGAGCATGGTCGCCGCTTCGCTATGGGCTTGAGGAATTTCCTCCTCGTTCGTGTCATCGCTGCCATCGGCGGTCTGCAACGTGCTGATCACAATGGTTGAACTGGACGGCAACGACTCGTGACGCTCCCTCGCGGACTGCTCCGGAACGAACGTGCTGACGGGGGATTCCTCACGTTCGCTCGTATCGTCCGAATCGGCATTGCCGGAAACCATGCCGGCAGAGGCGATATGTTCGGCGGCGGTCACATCGAACGCTTCCGTGGCGTCATCGACGATCTGCTTCGTCTTACGGACGGGCTGGGAGCCGGTGACGTCGAAATCGCCGGTCCTGTCATCATCCATATCGGTCGCGTCGATATGACGTTCGCCGGTCGCGTCGGCATCGTTATTCTGCTGCGCCGCCGCCTGCCTGCGACGTTCCGATTCGTCCAGCAACGTGCCCACGGTGATGGTGCTCGGCGGACGGTTGCCGGCCTTCTGCTCGTCCTGACGCGTCTCGCTCGGCCTATGGCTCTTCGCGGTGAGCATACCCAACTGGTGAGCCAAACGCTCCACCTGCGCCTTGAACTGCATGATCTTGACGCTATCGGCCTGATTCAACGCGCTGATGAAATCGCCCACCTGTTCCATCTGCAGCCACAGGTTGGCACGCAGCATGATCAGATCATCCAGACGATTGCCCAGCATGTGTCCATACGCGCTGAGCAGCGCATTACGGTGGTTTTCGTCAAGTTTGGAGAAAATCCACGCCAAATCACGTGCCGGATCATTGACCTGCATATCCTGCCAGTTCGTGATGGCGGTGATCGACGAGCCCGAGAACAGCACATCGCCGTCGGACAGGCCACCATGCACCGGACAAGTGGCGAACGACCACAGGCCGTCCGTTTCAAGAACGTCGGACCAGCTCGTCGTGATCTCCTGCGGCACATGGCCAGCCTGACGCAAACGCTTGATCCATGCGGTCAGCTGCGCGCGAATCTGCCCCGTGGAGAACACCGGATAGCCGGCCTCCTGCAGAAAATCCGGACGAAGACGGTGTATCGCGCCCAACGCGGTGCCCACGCTGGCACAGTCGTCCAACGTCAGCAGCGTCAGCGGACGCGCCTGACCATCATGATGCGTGGCGATCATCACGGAAACGTCTCCTGTGACGGACCTCTCCTGTTCGCCGTTGGAGAACGCCAGAACGCGATCGACGTCGAACCCCAATCCGCCCAACTCGCGGTTGCCCATCAACGTCTGCGCGGCACGCACGCGACCAGCGAGACGCTTGCGTCCCTTCGGCGTGTTCGAAGCGAACGTGTCATACAACTTGCCCGCGGCGTCCTGCACCACGGCATGATCAATGCCATACCCCTTGTCGGTGGCGTTGACCTGCTCGCTGTCACGCGTGCCAGCGATGGTGGCGTTCGGCATCGCCGCGCTCGCCAAGGCGGCCATCATAAATCTGCTTCGTTCGGTCACAATTCCAACCTTAATACACACTGAAGGCTAATAAGGGCGCGACTTGCCACGAATTCACGGTTAATCGCGCCGATGGCGTCCGTATCGTCACGCAATCTGCCACAATGGAGCATATGGATGCAACAGCGGAAGCGATTCTCGACGGACTGGACGATGCGCAGCGCATGGCGGCGACCGCCGTGCGCGGTCCCGTCCGTATCATCGCCGGCGCAGGTGCCGGCAAAACGCGGACCGTCACCCGAAGAATCGCCTACGCATGCGCCATCAAGGCATGGGATCCGCACGCCACGCTCGCCGTGACCTTCTCCGTCAAAGCGGCCGCGGAAATGCGCAACAGACTATCCCAACTCGACGTCGCATCCGACGTCAAAGCCGCCACCTTCCACTCCGCGGCACTACACCAACTCCGTCGGATCTGGCCAGACGTATGCGAAGGGCCCATGCCGTTCATCTCACGCAATCCGCGCGAAATCGTGGAACATTCCCTACGCCGAGTCACCACCCAGCAGGTGGACGACGACACCGTGCGCAACCTGCAAGCCGAAATCAACTGGTGCAAAATCTCGCTCATCGCGCCGGAAGACTATGAACGCGTCTGCGCGGCCATCCACCACCAGCCGCCGGCAGGACTGGAACCAAGCCAATTCGTGGATGTCTACAAAGCCTACGAAACCGAAAAAACCAATCGCAACGAAATCGACTTCGACGACATCCTGCTCATCACCTGCCACCTCATCGAAAGCGACGAAGACGTGGCGGCCAGCATCCGCTCCGGCATCACATGGCTCACCGTCGACGAATACCAAGACGTCTCGCCCCTGCAGCATCGGCTGCTCACCCGATGGCTCGGTGACAACCGCAACATCTGCGTGGTAGGCGACCCGGCACAGACCATCTACTCGTTCGCCGGAGCCAGCAGCTACAACCTGCTCAACTTCGCCTCCGAATTCGGCCCCCTCACCGCCGACGTCAGACTCAACAACGACTACCGTTCCACACCGCAGATCGTCAACTACGCCAACCGCGTGCTCGAAGCCTCACCGCAACGCGCCGACTATCTCAAACTCAACTCCAAGCGAGACCAAGGCCGCCGAGTCGCGCAAACCGTCTACAACAGCGATCTCGAAGAAGCCCGGGGCGTGGCTGCACGCATCCGCAGACTCGTGGACGAGGGAGCATCTCCGGGCGACTGCGCCATCCTCACCCGAGTCAACGCGCAGCAGAAAATCCTCTGCCGGGCACTGGGCGAACAACACCTGCGCTACCGCGTCAAACGAGACAGCGGATGGCAGAACTCCGCGCTCGCGGATGACGCTCAGACCCGCTTGGCCATGTTGGAAGCACTTGGCGCAGGCGGCGACGTTAAAGGCGTGACCATCTCCACCATCCATGCCTCCAAGGGCCTGGAATTCAAACACGTGTTCCTGATCGGGTGCTCCGAAGGGCTGATTCCATACGGTTCACCGCCCGAAGGCGACCCTCTGGAAGAGGAACGGCGATTGATGTACGTGGCGGTCACGCGTGCCGAAGACACACTCGACGTGTCCTATGCGCGCGCCCGCGAAGACGATGGGTTCGATCGCGGGCGCAGGAAATCACGCTTCTTCCGGTGACTGCGGGTCGCCGGAAGCGTTCGTATCGCCGGCGTCATCTGTACTGTCGGCGTCGTTCGTGCCATCGGCGTCATCGCCCTTGTGCTCTTCCTCGTCGAGCAGCTTGGACAGTTCGGCATCCCAATCGATGCTGTCCGGAATATCCTGTTGCGCCGTGGTCTGTTCCGTACCGGTAGTGGCGGATGCGGCGCCGTTCTCTTCGTTGGAGCTATCCTCGGACTGTTCGTCCGGCAGTTGCGGCAGCAGATCCGGATGCGACCATTTCGCGTCGCGCGCCTCGGGGCCTTCCTGCGCGCCGATGCTTTCCCACAGTGCGGCCGCCTCACGCATGCGCTTGGGGCGCAATTGCATGCCCATCAGGCTTTCGAACGTGCGTTCCGCAGGGCCTCCGATGGCGCGTTCGCGGCGCAACATCTCACGAAGCTGTTCGATATGCGGAATATGCGCCATGCCCGCACGCCACACGACGGCATCCACCCAGCCCTCCACCAAGGCAAGCAGATTCTCCAACGCCTTCATGGCCTGCTTCTGCTCCGGAGTGTCCGGGAACGCCACCTTGGTGATGTTCACCGCGCTGGCCATGGAATCCGGATCGATGGACTCCGCCTCACGGATCTGCTCCTCCATGGCATCCATGTCGATGGTGATGCCACGCGCGTATTTGCCCAGCAGCGCCTCGAAGCGGGGCATCAGCCACGGCACGGAGGCGAACAGCCTGGCATGCGCAAGCTCCTGCAGCGCAAGATAGCCCATCACTTCGTTCACGTCGATGTCCAGCGACTTCGCGTATTCGGTCACGTTCTGCACGATCAGTCCGCCGGCGGGATTCTTCAGCAGCGCGATGCCCTGATCGAAGCTGCCGCGCACCTCATGGGACAGGTCGCCGGCGGCACGCCCCAACTGCATGGCGAACGACGTGTTGCCGACGAATCGCATCAGCTTCGCCGGATTTTTCATTTCGTCCGGAATCGGAATTTCGATGGGGCCTGCGAAAACCCCGGAAATCTCGGTCTGGATTTCGCCGTCGCCGAAACGCTGCGACAGAATCGAAGCCAGAGCGTCGTTCATCGATTCGGCCACGGGGGAGGCGAACTGCGCCCACGCGTCGATTGTGTCCTCCACCCAGCCGGCGCGGGTGAGCAGCTGCGTCTCGCCTTGCGCCGGGTTGAATTCGCAAGCGGTATCAAGCCACAGGTTCGCCTCGCTGATGGCACGTCTTGCGATTTCGCCGGTTTCGGCGTTCACGCTGCTGTCCGATCCGGCACCATTCGCCTGCTGCAACGCGAGCGATTTCGCCAGTTTGATGTTGATCGGCCCCTGTTCCACGGCCTGCTGCATATCTCCCATGGTGTTGAGTCCGCCGGCGGTGAACGCCTGCATCATGGACTTGACCTCTTCGGGCTTGGGCAGCGTGCTCGGATCCTGACTCATCAGCTGGTCGCGTACGGCTTCCGGCATGTTGGAAAGCTGGTTCCATGCCATCTCGCCCTGAATCGGTCCGAAGCAATCGATAAGCCACTGGCGGATCGCATTCTCATCCATACCGTTTCCTGCCTTTGTTCCACGCGATTGTTAAGTTCGTTGCCTTCCATAGTATGGGAGGCATGGCCGATATGCAGGAAACACAGCGAGTTCACGCCAAAAGCACACGTAACGGGTCGTCTCAAGGCCTTCTGCCACGTATCAGACGACGTTGGCGTCAGGTCGGACGGTGGTTCGATGTTCGCCCTTGGCGATATCTCGCCGGACCGATCGTGGCCGTGCTCTGCGTGCTGGTGCTTATTGCGCCCAGCGCGTACGTGGTGCAGGAGCCGGGACCGACCCAGGACGTGCTCGGAAAAGTCGAAGGCAAGCAGGTCATCGACGTGTCCGGCGTGAAGACGCATAAGGACTCCGGCAAACTACTGCTCGTCACCGTCAACGCCTCAGGCGTTCCCGGATATCCTGTGACCAACGCGCAGGCGTTGCTGGCATGGGCCAATCCGAAGGCCACGGTGATTCCGCAGGAGGCCGTGTTCCCCGTCGGACAAAGCGCCAAGGACTATGCGAAGGAAAGCAACAAGGAGATGTCCTCATCGCAGAACGCCGCGGCCACGGCCGCGAAGCGGTTCCTCAAGGCGCACGGTTATGACGTGTCCGGTATGAAGGTGTCCATGCACGTCGACGACATCGGCGGCCCGTCCGCGGGCATGATGTACACGCTCGGTCTGATCGACAAGGTGACCGGAGAGCAGCTTTCCGGCGGGAAGACCATCGCGGGTACCGGCACGATGAACGCCAAAGGCAAGGTTGGCGCGATCGGCGGCATCCGGTTGAAGATGATCGGCGCGAAGCGCGACGGGGCCACGTGGTTCCTTGCCCCGGAATCCAACTGCTCCGACGTGGTCGGGCACGTGCCACAGGGCCTCCACGTGGTGAAGGTGGGCACGTTGGATGAGGCGTACGACGCGCTGGTCGCCATCCGCGATGGTAAAGGCGGTTCACTGCCGCAATGCACCGTCAAGCAATGAGCGTGCGGCGGAAGGGGATAGGCGTGATACAGGCGGAAATCGCCGTTTCATCTCGAAAAGTGGGCGATTCCGGCGTTCGTAACGTATATGTTCGAGCAGTGTTGGTATATTGACGAACGTGAATCAAACGGCATCTGATAACGCTGAAGAATTCGGTTTCCACGCCGGCGACCTGGTACAGGAATGGCTGTGGGACGATGATGTGGATGACTCGATCCGCGCCAAGATCGAGGAACTGACCGGTGAGGAGCTGGTCGACGAGGATTATGACTCCGCAGTCGATGGTGTGATCATCTGGTGGCGTGATGGCGATGACGAGGACGAACTGGCCGACACCATTGTCGACGCCTATGCGGTTCTCGGCGATGACGGCCCGCTGTGGGTGCTCACCCCGAAGCCGGGACGTCCGGGTGCCGCAAGCTCCAGCACCGTGCAGTCCGCGGCCAAGACCGCCGGCATGAATGCCGCCACTCCGCTGACCGTCAGCTCCGATTGGAACGGTATTCACCTGCGCGCGTTCGGCAAGGGCAAGTAAACCAAGACTTTTCGCGATTTTTCTCGCGTATACGAAAATCCCCCGGGTCCATTGGGTTTGGGGGATTTCGCTATTACGTGGACTTTCCGGCAAAACACAAACAAAACGTGGGCGGAATGTGGGCAAAACACGGGTGCGCGCGTTGATATTACGCGGGATGATATGCGATTCCTTGATTTTTCACGGCGTTGCGAAAAGTGGGCGATGAGGGATTCGAACCCCCGACATCCACCGTGTAAAGGTGGCGCTCTAACCAACTGAGCTAATCGCCCGCAACGAACTACTGTACCGTATCCGCGCGATGAGCCGCACTCGTGTGTCGGCATGGCGGATATGATGCCGCTTGATCGGTACGAAACCGCCGTGTGAGCGATGAGCCGCACGTGTCGATTCACTGAATTTTCATCTTTTGCGGCGTCTGCGTCGAATCAATCACGTAAAGTAGTGACGTTAATACGTGTAGCAGGAGGTCGAACGCCAATGGCACAGGAACCTGAAACCGAGAAGAACGCATCGGGAATCGCTCATGCCGCGAAGCGAAAGTGGGGCTACGATGCGGAACAGGTGGATGCTTTCCTTGAACGTGCGCACATGCTGTATGAAGGTGAGGGCGCGCAACTCACCCAGCATGATATTCAGAACGTCTCCTTCGAACTGGTCAAGGGCGGCTATGTGATCGCCCAAGTGGATGCCGCGCTTGCCCGTCTGGAACGTGCCGTGGTCGACAAGCAGACCACGTGGGAAATCTCCCAGCATGGCCGTGTGGCATGGAAGGCGCAGACCGAGGACCTGTTCAAGAAGCTCGACGCGCATGCCGAACGCGAGCACGGCCAACGGTTCAAGCCGGGCGAGGGCAAGAATCCGAGCTACGACCGCAAGCAGGTCGACAGCGTGATCGACAAGTGCCTGACGAAAGCCGCCGGCGAGCTGGGTGTTGAGGAAGTCAGTGAAGCGGACGCCAAGGCGATCGCCGACACGAATTCCCAGACCTTGAGCAACGTGATCTTCACTCAGCGCAAAGGCAAGAGGGGATACGACGAACGTCAGGTGGATTACTATCTGGCCGCCTGCGCGCAGTTGCTGACCCGACTCGAATCGTATGCGCGCGTCGCGGATTTCGTCGGTGAACCCTCCGAAGAGGCGATGGCCGCGGCCGCACCGTCCGTTGCCCCGGCTTCCGGCGATTCCGCAGCTGGCGAAACCCAGATGATCGCACCGCTGTTCGCAGCTCCTTCCGCCACGGTTCCGGCTGCTCCGGTTCTTCCTACTGTGCCAACCGTCACGCCGAGCGAAGAGGATTCCTTCGACGCGCTGAACAAGGCCGAGCATGAGATCTTCACGTCCGCGGTCACCTCCCCGGTGAGCGTGCCTGCCACGCCGATGAACACTCCGCCTGCGGTTCCGGTGGTTCCGCCGGTGTTCCAGCCGCAGACCGATTCCGCTTCTTCCGCGCCGAGCGCCGTTGAAGAGACCCAGGCGTTCGATCCGCTTGCCGATGATGCGATGGAAGATGCCGCGCCAAAGGCTCCGGCTCCGACCGCGACCGATTCGCAGGCTCCAGCCGCTCCGGCATTCTCGCCGGCTCCGGTTGAACCCGAGCCGCAGCAGGATCCGTCTTTGGCCGCGTTGGCGCATCTGGCCCACACCATCAATGAGACGAACCAGACGGAAAACACGTTCACGCCGCAGGTTCCGAGCCTGTCCGCGTCCGACTTGCCTCAGGTCACCACCGGTTCGACGAGCCTGAGCTCCCTCGCAGCCTCGGTGCCGCCATCCTTCACGCCTGAACCGGCCGCTCCGGCTGAACCTGCCGTAGAACCGGCAGTTGTCCCGGCAACTGAACCGTCCGCCGAACCCGACGCGGACAAGCAGCAGGAGGACAAAAAGCCGGAACCAAGCCCGGCTTTCAGGTCGATTTTCCCGGCGTCGGGCAACGACGACAATCTCGATATTCCGGATCTGTCGTTCCCGTCCTTCGAGTGAACCAACGGTAATAAACAGGCTGGCGGAATCGTCAGCCTGTTCTCGCGTTTACACAATCCCAACTACACAGCCTCGACTACACAGTCCCAACTTACATAGTCCCAACCAATGCCGGAACATCGGCATATCATACGGAGAGCAGCGCATAACCCATGCAACCATCAACCGTAGTAATTCTGGGCTCCACCGGATCCATCGGCACCCAAGGCCTTGACGTCATCTCACGTCATCTCGACCGCTTCACCGTGACGGGTCTCGCCGCGGGCGGAGCACATGTCGAACTGCTTGCGCAGCAGGCGGCGAAATTCCATGTGCCAACCGTCGCGATCTTCTACAAGGAAGCCGTCCCCGCGCTACGTGAGGCGTTGGAACAGGTCGGCGCAGGCAACGTCAACATCACAGCCGGCCCTGACGCGGTGATCGCCATGGCAGGCTCCGGCGCCGACGTGGTGCTTAACGGCATCACCGGCTCCATCGGCCTCGAACCGTCCATCGCGGCACTGCAGGCAGGCTCCCAGCTGGCATTGGCCAACAAGGAATCCGTGGTGGCCGGCGGACACCTGCTGTTTAGCGCGCAGGTACGCGACAAGCAGATCAATCCGGTCGATTCCGAACATTCCGCCATCTGGCAGTCGTTGCGTTCAGGCACGCACGGTGAAGTGTCGAAGCTGGTTGTCACCGCTTCGGGCGGGCCGTTCCGCGGTTGGAAACGCGAGCAGATGACCGATATCACACCGGAACAGGCGTTGAACCACCCCACTTGGAATATGGGTCCGGTGGTGACCATCAACTCGTCCACACTGATGAACAAGGGACTTGAAGTCATTGAGGCGAGTCGTCTGTTCGACATGCCTCCGAGCCGCATTGACGTGACCGTGCATCCGCAGTCTATCGTGCACTCCATGGTGGAATTCCGCGACGGTGCCACCATTGCGCAGGCTTCGCCGCCTGATATGCGCCTGCCGATCGCGCTTGGACTGTCCGCTCCGGAACGACTTGGCAATATCGCGGCGGCATGCGATTGGGCAAAAGCCGCGACTTGGACGTTCGAACCGCTCGACGATGAGGCGTTCCCCGCGGTGAGCTTGGCTCGACACTGCCTGGAAGCTTCCGAAAAGCATACGGCCGTGTTGAACGCTGCCAATGAGCAGGCCGTCC
>ERZ780139.2398-NODE-2398-length-14059-cov-3.764067_pt1 | contig 14059 bp, 18 predicted proteins | sample MGYA00511476_ERZ780139 | MGnify/ENA primary metagenome ERZ780139 (study PRJEB29588, sample SAMEA2158190) | human gut metagenome | biome: human gut; feature: human-associated habitat; material: faeces | place: Denmark | collected 2008/2010 ... | reverse complement strand
AAGTATCCGCTATACCTATGACGACGTCGACCGCCTGATCCGCGAGGACAACGCGGCGCTGAACAAGACGTATTTCTACGAATACGACGATTTCGGGAACATCGAAAAAGTAACAACGTATAACTACACGACGGGCAACTCTCTTACGGGCGGAGTAACGAGGACGTATGCTTACGATTCGGATAAACGCAGATGAGTAAGGAACCGATAGTTTAATACGAAAAGTATATTGAAAGGAAAATGTGATAAACATCAAATATATTTTTGGAATTTTGTGATTTTAATGCTTGATTTTGTTTGAAAAATGTGATATAGTATATGCGGAGGTGTTTGATATGGAGTTGCTGAAAAGAAAGATTGATGAATTTTTAAGCGAGTGGAAGCAAAATCCAGACAGATTGCCGCTGATTGTAAAGGGGGCAAGGCAGGTAGGAAAGACCGCATCCATACGGCAGTTCGGGGAGAGTAATTATACTAACGTTGTCGAAATAAATTTTTTGTTGCAAAAACAATACTGTGATATATTCGACGACGGTTTTGAGACGGATACAATTATTCGTAATATTACGCTTCATAATCCCGAGTTGGAATTTATTCCCGGAGAAACGCTTATATTTTTTGATGAATTACAGGCGTGTATCAACTGTGCGACGAGTTTAAAATCGTTCAAACAAGACGGGAGATATGACGTTATCTGTTCGGGATCGCTTATGGGAATAAACTATAATGAAATCGAATCGAACAGTGTAGGTTACAAAGAAGACTATGAAATGTATTCGTTGGATTTTGAGGAATTTCTGTGGGCGAAAGGATATAAAAAGGAACAGATAGAGGAGCTTTACCAAAGTATGGCAGAGGTAAGGCCGTTTTCTTCGGTCATACTTGACGTAATGTTTGAAAATTTTCGAGAATATATGGTACTAGGCGGAATGCCTGCTGTGGTAAGGTCGTTTGTGCAGAAGAAAAATTACAGCGGGACATTGAGCTTGCAGCGCCAGATATTGTTGGACTATGAAGAAGATATAACAAAGTATGCCGGCGGGCTTGATCACGGAAAGATACTGAACGTTTACAGGAAAGTTCCGGTGTTTCTTGGAAAAGAAAACAAAAAATTTCAGATTTCCAAAGTAGAACGCGGGGCAAGAAACAGGGAATATATCGGCGTTTTGGATTGGCTGAACAATGCGGGTATAGTAAATATATGTTATTGTATGGAGCAGCTCGAACTGCCGTTAAAAGGGAATTATAATCCGGATAACTATAAAGTTTATTTCAGAGACACGGGTTTGCTTGTAGGTTCTTTGGATGAAGAAGCACAGGAAGATTTGCGGAATAATAAAAACTTTAACACATATAAAGGAGCTGTTTACGAAAATATCGTAGGGGATATGTTGGTAAAACAAGGATATCCGTTGTATTTTTATAAAAATGACAAGGGAACGTTGGAAATAGATTTTTTTGTGCGAGACAGTAATTCATTGGTTCCTGTTGAAGTGAAAGCAAATGACGGGGCAACCCCTTCTATGAATAAGATAATAGACGCTGATAAATATCCCGATGTTCGATACGGAATAAAGTTAGGATATAAAAATATAGGATTTAACGGAAAATTTTATACATTCCCGTATTTCCTTGCATTTTTATTGAAACGCTTCTTGAAAGAGAGGTGCGGTTAAATGAAGCAATTTGAAAAAATACAGTTTCATGGAACATTTCGTGATTATCAGCGACGTGTACTTGACAACGCAGACAAATACTTGGAGGACGGAAAATCGATATTGTAGCAGCTCCCGATAGTGGAAAGACCGTTCTTGGGTTTGAATTGATCCGCCGACTTGATTCTCCGTGTATCATCTTATCGCCTAAAGAACAAAATTATCCGCGCAAAGTGTGTGTCGATCGGGCAGGATTTGTAACAAATGAAAGTGGGGATGATATTCTTGTAATTTATGGACCAACGGTATCAAATCGGTAATATAAAGGAGAAGGAATGAAAAATCCTATTTTGAAACTTGGCGTTTTGTTTTCATGTATAGCTATCATGGCGTGCGGTGTTGCTTGCGGAGAGAGTGCTTCCGGGGGAATGCTTCAGGGCGGAAATCGGGTTGAGATAAGCGATGACGGGTATCTTGTGATAGATGGCATTAAGACGAATTTTGGTGCCGAGAACGGGAAATCCGCCTATGAAATTTATTGCGAAGAAAATCCCGATTATAAAGGCAATGAGGCGCAGTGGATGAATGATCTTACATCGGGTAAACTTGCGACACAAAAAGAATATTCTCTTATTTCTTACGGGCGCAATCTTGCGGCAACCGTGCAGACGGGTACGGTTTCATATTCCGACACGGAAGTGAGACTGAATAATGCACTTCTTGCGCTTCATGAACCGGTTGTGCTTCCCGTGAGCCCATCATCCGAGTGGAAGATTGCCTTTAAAGGAACCTATATGCCGGGCGGCACAGGCGGCGGACAGATTTTAACGAGTTATGCCGGCGGCTTAAACGGAAGAGTTTATCTGGGTGCGAATAGTGGGAATAAGGTTATATTTTTGGGAGTCTGCGTGGAAGGTCAATATGCAAATTATTGTTGGAGTATAGAACCGGAAATATTACGCGAGAATCATGAGTTTGATGAGATTGAAAAATGGTTGATTTAAGATACGTAACGTGTAAAAATTGCGGAAAGCTTTTAATGAAAGCTTCGCCCGGAACGAAAGCGGAAATAACTTGTCCGAAATGCAAAAATTTTGCGTCGATTGTTATTGATGCCGATTCGGTAAATATAGGCGATTTACCGTTGAATGAGGAGATAAATTCAAAAACGAAAGCCGTTCCGCATAATGTGTGGAGAAATACCGAAAACTAAAAGTATTCCCGAAAAACGGTTGAAAGATCGTTTTTCGGGAATTTTTATAAATGAATAAATGTGATAATCAGATTAAATGATAGAAAAAATACGACTTAAAAATGCATTTGGTTGCACTTTTATGTCGTATTTTAAAGGGATCAAGTGCAAAAGGAAACGAATTTTTCGAATGGTTTTCAGCGGTTGTTATTAAGAAAACATGCTGTCAAGAGATATAAAATGCAATGATGAATCCGAAAGTTTCATTATTTCCGGAGTAAACCCCGATTTTGAAAACAAGTAGTAATCGATTGTGGTATATCCGCCGAAAATGGAAACGCTTTCTTTTAATTGTTCCAACATGGCAACAGAAAAAGGCGTTTTGCGGTATTTGCATTCAACGACTAACAAGCAATTACTGTTTTTCCCGAGCCCTTCGGCAAGTCCGTCCAGTTCAATGGAACGCCCTAATTTCGAGTTATCTACTTTGTAGTTGCGGATCGGGGCATAATAATATGGAAGCAAGCCTTTGCCGTTTTGTTCTGTGAGAAAACTGATTGCAACGTCTTCAAAGCCGTGAGCGATAAAGTCGTCGATTTCCGTCTTGCATTCCTCAAACAAAACGTCTCCCAAGCCGAGAGCGATTTCTTCTTGTCGGTCGAAGATAAAGCGATACCAAAAGCGAATCAGGTTATCCGAAATTTCGTAATAGTTGAGTTTTTGACTGCGATTGAATGCCGTTCGCTTTTCGATGGTCTCGTTTTCTACTAATCGGGGGAGGTAGGCGGCAACATAATTATCGTCTTTATTTAAATAACTTGCGATATCTTTGTTGGAGCGTTTGCGGTTTGCTATTGCTTTCAAAATAGTATTATAGTTTGTCTGGTCGGAAGAGGCACTCGGTAAAACCTTATCGGGAGCATCCAGTAAATTGCCGAATTTACTGAAAAGAAGCGATTTGACGTTTTCATCGAAACTTTTTTCTTTGTCTATCATTTCTAAATAGAAAGGATGTTCTCCGAAGATGGAAAGATATTTTATTTTTTCTTCATTTTCAAGCCCGTTCAGAAAACATATGGCATCGGAGAATAATAATTGTGTGATGTGCATCCGGAAGGTGCTTCTTTGAAAGAGCGGGGCGCGCTTATCTTTCAATATATTTTTCATAAAAGAAATGTTGCTGCCGGAGAGTAAAAGCTTGATTTTTGTGTTTTTAAATTTATCATCGATACAGAATTGCAATTCGGATAAAAAGCCTTTATCTGCATTTGCAAGGTAAGCGATCTCATCTATAACAATGACAAAAGGCTCTGTTCCCGCATATTTGATAAGTTCATCAAAGGCATCCGAAAAGGTGGGATAAATAACGGTATACGTGATGCCTATAAGCTTATTTATTTGGAAAGAAAAGGCTCTGCGATTGTCGTACTCGTTGGATTCTTTGGCTTGGAAATAAAATGCACGCCGGTCCTTTATCGATTCTTTTATGAGTGAGGTTTTTCCGATTCGACGAGCGCCATAGATTACGCCCATTTCAAAATGAGTGGTTTGGTAGCGGAATTGTAATTCTTTTAATTCTTCTTTTCGACCGATAAACATAACTTATACTCCTGTTCTCAAACAAAATATTGTCAAAGATTTGTTTGAGAATATTTTAGCACGAAAAAAGAAAGAAGTCAAGCAAAATAATAATATCAAATACAACATTGTCAAAAATATATTTGAGAATATTATCGAAAAGCTGTGTAAAAAGTATATATAAAGCGGACGGCAAAATAAAGGATATATGAATTAAAAGCAAAACGAAATAGAGCCTTAAAAAGATTACAAATTGACTTTATACAATTTGACGAAACATTGATTTTTGTGTATATTTATGGAAAGTAAATTGTTTTTATGACTAACTTTCAAATAAGTTGGGGATTATTAAGAATTAAGAGCCTGGAAGGTGTATTCGGGAGCAACGCCCGAATTTATAGACGGCGATGTGTTTAAAACGAAAATTTCTTTGAATGAAGCAAATCGTAGCGATGGCGGTGTAAATGGCGGTGTAAGTGGCGGTGTAAGTGGCGGTGTAAAACTTTCCGAAATAAATCGTGAGGTTTTAGAGTGTATAAAGGAAAACGGCGAGTTTAATGCCGAAAAAATAGCCGAGAAAATAAAAAGAGGCAAACGTACCGTGGAAAGAGCGATTAAATCATTGAAAGAACAGGGTATAATAGAACGTAACGGCTCAGATAAAGCGGGTAGTTGGCAAGTGATTAAATAAAAATATTGTGGATTTTGTTTAAAATGACAAAAATGGCAATGAAATATAATTAACTTGAAAACAAATAAAATCAAGACCGGAGAAATTAATATGGCTGATGTGAAAAACGAGAAAAAAGACATATACGATTATTTCGACCTTATCGATCAGGCAAAAACAAAATTTTTTGCGTGGCTCAGGCGAAGCGGATATACCCTCGAATACATAGCCGAAAGATTAGCGACAACGCCCGATGATATTGTGTTAAGGCTAAGACGACGAGAAAAATTCAACGAAAGAGAACTGCGCATTCTCATATATCTTATGGGAGCAAAAGACGCGTTTTTCGTAATATATTTTCCGTCATTCAGATTCCGTAAATACGTTTATCGGTGCGTATTCGGAAAGAAGATGAGATGTCGAAAGCGGAGGAGGTGGAAGAAAAAGTGAGCGAGATTATAAGAAACGCGGACAGGAACAGAGCGATACAGGCAATGATGACGGACGGAGAACAACTGAAAACGTTTTACGGCTTTGAAACGCAGAAAGCGGCGGAAGAGTGGCGAGAGAAAGAGTATTCCGCAGATACGAAGCCGAAAGCCTTATATACGAAAATCAAAGTGGCGAGCGACGCGTTTATTAAACGGTCGGGCATGGGCAGCGTGTTCAGAATGCCGGAAAAAGGCGAGTATGCGGGCTTTGCCTACTTTATGTTCAACGACAAAATCAAACCGTCAAGGCAGATTGCGGACTTAAAGAGCGATTCGCAGGAACTCTGCTACGAATTGTCCGTAAGGGATAACGCGGAGATCGATATTTTCAAACGCCGCGGCGACGACGAAGAAGTCGTTACGCTTACCGCGGAAGAGTTTAAAAAGGCTGTAGACGGCACGACGAATAAGGACTACGAAACGAGCAGAAACGACGATACAAAGTGGTTTGCTACGAGCATTCCGCAAGAAGCGTTCAGAAGGGAATACGACAACAGTATGCTGTTCGTTTTACCGAACAAGGACGATTTCGGCGGCATGACGTATTTCATTCCGAGCGTGTTCGTCGGGGAAGATAAAAATAGCAACGACGGACAAATCGAGATCCGCTTGCCACAGGATTTCGTGGTAAAAGCGCAAACGCGCGGCGGCGAGAAAAAGATTGAACTTACCGCTTACGATTTTTGCAAACTGACGGACAAAACGACCGCCGAGGATTATAAACGTCTGAAAACCGAAATCGTTACGGAAAACGAAACGGAATGGAATCACGTTTCCGTTCCCGAAAAAGCAAGAATCGCGACCTTTGATGACAGCACGTTATTCCGAATGCCCGACGGCGAATACGGCGATTACACCTATTATTTGCCGAATAAGTGCGTGAAAGACAGCGATGAGAACGGCACGATCCGTTTAAGTCTACATAACGATTACAAGGTGCGCCTTACGAACAATAAAGGCGAGGAAAAGAAAACGGCGGAACTTACGGCGAAAGATTTTTGTGAATCTGTTCGAGAAAAAGACGAAAGCGCATACGGGGCGGAATACAAACGACCGAGCGAAGAAGCGAAAACGGCTTTTGCCGAAAGGGAAAAAGCATTGCGCGCCGCAGTTCCCGACGAGATGAAAGCGCGTAAGAATTGGGTTGCCGTTAAAACGTGGAAGAGCGCCGAAAAGGACAAACTCAGCAAACGCCCGATCGATTGCAACACAGGGAATTACGCCGAAAGCGACAATCCCGAAACGTGGACGACTTTCGATAAAGCGTTGGAATACGTCCGCGAACACGGCGGAACGACGATTGCTTATGCGCTTGACGGCAAAGATAAGGTTTCCTGCGTGGATATAGACCGCTGTTTCGGTGAAAACGGCGAGCTGTCCGAAACGGCGAAAGAAGCGTTGAAACGAAGCGGCGCAACTTATGCGGAAAAATCTGTCAGCGGTAACGGCTTGCATATTTTCGGCAAGACGGATGGTATGGATTTGCGCACTTTCTCAAAAGGCGGCGACTTGGAATTCTACCAAAAGGAACAGTTTATAGCGATGACGGGAGACGGCGCAAAAACGAAAGACCTTATAAACTTCGACACATGCGGAATGAAACCTTACTTAGAGAGCAAATGCGAAAAGCGTATCGAGTGGAAAGGCGTATGCAAGGGCGAAAACGGGCTTTCTTCGATGTCTGATAAAGACGTGGTGGAAAAGGCGAGCGAGGCGAAGAACGGAGATAAATTCAAGCGGCTTTATGCGGGCGAAGATTTACAAAACAATCACAGTAATTCGGATATGAGCCTTATGAACATTCTTGCCTATTGGTGCAACGGCGATAAAGAACAGATGCTTCGTATTTTCGCAACGAGCGGACTGTTTCGTCCGAACAAATCCGCCGATTATTACGAGCATACGGCAATCAAGGCATTGCGCGAAATACCCGTTAAATCGACCTATACGCCGACTATTCCGAAAAACAACGGCGGCAACGGAAAGAGATAAAGAGTATAGAAAAAGGCTACGGCGTGTAGCCGTAGCCAAAAGAAAAACTATTTCAATAAGTCGAACAAATATCCTTCGTCGGACTTGTGCTTTCCGTGGGTGCGATGGTATTCGGTAATAGCGGAAGTTAAAAGGTCTATGCGGTCTTGAAAATAGTCTTCGTAAAACGCAGTAGAATTGTCGTATTTCTTGCGATTATATACGACGTTTTGTTTGCAGAAGTCTTTCGGCTTTTTCTTAGCCTTAACTTTTTCAAATTCGGATACTTTGTTCTCCGCAATGATAAGCAACATTTCAAGTTCCGGCTTCGTGCAGAATTTCGCTTGGGATTTGATGGATAAAAGCAATTCTTTAGGGATTTTCAATGAATCCGTCATTTTGTCCCCGATCCGATAAATCGCAATCTCGCCGTGATATGCGTCAAGCGCGGGTTTTAATTGCGGCGAGGTGAGCTGACGAGCGTGAAAGGGGCGCATATCGAGCAAATCGTCGCGTGTGAACTTCAATTTGCCGTTATCGAGCAAAAGATTTATGATTTTCAGTTCGTTCGGACCTTCGCACATTATAAGGATTTTCATTTCAAAAACTCCTTCTTAATGTTCATAAGGGCGTCGTAGTTGACGGAAGTCTTAAATGCGTCGTTATAAAATTGGCGGCTCTTTGAAAGTTCTACGCGAATATCGAAGTTCTCGTACATATTTTCGGCAACGATTTTCTTATCTGCACGGCAAACCCAGATATTGTCCTGACGATTGAACAAATCGAGCAGTTCGCAATAATGTGTGGAGAAATAGAGCGTGGCGTTGAACTTGTTGACAGATTTATCCTTATACAGATTGATGATATTTTCGACGAGCGTTTTGTGGAAATGGTTTTCTATTTCATCGATGATAAGGTCGAATCCGTATTTAAGCGATGCGATGACGGTAACGTAAAGAAGTAATCCTTTGGTTGTGCCGCTCGATAAAAAGTGGACGAGCTCCTTATTCGAAACAATCTTTTTGCCCGAGGCAAGAGAAAGTTCGTAATTGTGTTCGTCGAGCATCGTGAGACCTTTTACGTTTTCATCGAATAAGTGTAAGACTTTTGCTAACACGGAAGGGGATAACTTATACAGTTTCAGCGCATTGAACATTAAGCGATAGGTGTTTGCGCCTTCGCCGTCCGAATTAAAATATACGGCTCGCGTTTCTTTCTTCTTTAATACGAAAAACACGATAGACGTATCTTCGGGCAAAATGCCGATATTTTCGACTGGGACAAAATCGTCGTCTGAGAAAATCGTTTTCGCTTTGGACTTATAGTAGACCTTTTCGAGAAGTTGCTGATTAGAAAACGTCGCCTTATCGTTTAAGGTTTGCGATGACGAAATATCGGTGGAATACTTATAGATTTTCCCTTCGTGATAGAAAAACAGGGTTAAGTGAATTCCGTCATAAGAATAATTTTTATCTTCGAGCGAAAAGTTGCCGAGTATGGAATAAGCGCAATCGAGAAGATCAAGGAAAGAAGTTTTACCGGAAGCGTTTTTTCCGATAAACGCGACGGTGTTATATACGAATAAGCCGTCTGCGATTTCCTGAAGCTCGTATTCTTTATCTTCGGTTGTTTTCTTGGATTTGGCTGTGAAGTCGAGTACGCAATCGTTTTGAATGTTTTTGAAGCCCGAGGCTTTGACGTAAAGCAATTTCATGTTCTTTACCTCCGTGCTTATATTATACACGATAAAACGAAAATAAACAAGTATTTTGTTTGAGATTTTATGAAAAATATTTTTGAGGCGATTTTATAAGAAAATAAAACAGAAATTTCGACAAAATCGAACGAGGATAAAGTGAGCCGACGGACGGATTTGAAGGACTTTTGAAATAGTAAACACAAAAAAATTTTTCAGGAGGTAAAAAATGAAGAAAAAGAGCATACGAGATACTCCTATTATCGTGATTCCGAAAGGATATACGATAGACGAAATGTTGGATTTCGACGACGAGGGGTATGAAAACGGTGAACCCGCTGCGGTAGAGGAGGTGAAGGTTGTCTTTGGAGTATGAAGAGAGAAATTCGGCGTATGAAAAATTAACGCCGCAGCGAAAGCAACTCGTGGACAAGGTTATGGAAAATCTTGAAAAGGGCAATTTGTTCTGGTCGCAAGGGTGGGTATCGTCGGGCGCGCCGGAATCGGCGGTAACGGGAAAGAAATATCGCGGAATCAATAATCTTTTTCTGTCGCTGATTGCGATGAGCGAGAATTACGAAGATAACCGCTGGGCGACCTTTAAGCAAATGGAAGAAAAGGGCTGGACGTTCAAAAAGGACGAAGAGGGCAAAAGTGCGGCAAAAGGCAAGGGCGCAACCGTCGAATACTACGAAATGCGCGACAAAGAAACGAAAAAGCGTTTCGATAGAAGCGTATTGGACGGCATGACTGCGAGCGAACAGCAGGAATACATGGATAAAAACGTGTATTGGTTGAGGAAGTTCTACCGCGTGTTCAACTGCTCGTTGATGGACGGCGTTCCGGCCAAGGAAAAACCACTAATCGATATAAACGACCGAAACGAGCGAGCCGAAGCGATTCTTTCGTATTGGGATCAGAACGAATCGAAAATCGTATACGGCGGCAGTCAGGCGTATTACAAGGCGAGTAGCGACGAAGTGCATTTGCCCGAACGCGCGGATTTTAAGAGTATGCAGGAATTTTACTCGACGGCTCTGCACGAAATCGGGCATAGCACGGGACACGAAACAAGACTGAACCGAGATTTGTCGGGCGGCTTCGGAAGCGAGAAATACGCAATGGAAGAACTCCGCGCCGAGATTGCGTCTATCTTTATGGAACAGGACGTCGGTATCGAAGCGAGCGAGGGAAGGCTTCAGAACAATGCGGCGTATTTGCAGTCGTGGAAAGAAGAAATCAAGGAGAACCCGAACGCATTGTTTACGGCGATTACCGACGCGGATAAAATCGCAAAGTACGTTTCGGAAAGAACGCAAGAATATCGGCAGACCAAAGACGTGCAGTATTACGCGATTATCGAGGAAACGAACGCTTATTCCGAGCAGGTATACAAATGCTGTATCTGCGACGAGGAAGGCGAGGTGAAACCGCTTATCAATTACGCTTTTGCCGACCGCGAAGCCCTTGAAAAAGAGATAGATAAAGTTAAAGAACTCGACCTTTGGAAAGACAAGACCTTTGAAGAAGTGAGTATCGACGAACTCACCTTTGTTTAACCCTGTTAGAACACTTATAATGAAAGCACAATACCTTCAATCTATAAGTATTTTGAGTGTAGTTAGACTAATAAATAAGCCATTGATCCTTCAGCCATTTAGTGGTACAATGATTTCTTAACCAATCTTTTGGACCATCTAACGACAAGAAACAATCAGATTCAATTGGATTTTTTATATCCGAAATAAATTTAATGAGCTGTTCTTTAACTAAAAACAAATCGTTACAAACTTTTTCATCAATTAAGTTTCCAAACTGCCCTATGTGGATATCAATTTGTCGAATTGCTATCTCATAATAAGAAATATACAAATCAGCTTGCCGATCTATGAAAGGTTTAAAGTTAGGTAAATTTCCCTTTAGATCAGATAGCGGTCTACACATAAAAACTTGCCAAAGCGTAAGATGAATATTTTGAATACTACAATTATAATTATTTATTTTATCATTATCAGCTTTCAACTCGTTTGACAATTCAATTAAGTATGCCAAGATTACAGCACCAATTATTCCCGCTCCAATAGACATTGTGGTTGATAAAGCATTTTCGGCAACCTTGTATGATGTAGATACAAATACATAAGGTATCACCAAAATAAAACCGAGAACCATCAGCCCTAAATATATCCAAAAATGATTTTTTTCAACTTTGATAATTCGACCTTTATTCAACATTTTATGAGTCTTTTTTTTGATCGCTTTTAATTCCTCATTGCTAAATTTCAATTGATTGTTTGAATAATAGTTTAAATCTTCATTTTGCATAATAATTACCCCATTAGAGATTTCTCTTCTAAGTTGATTATATCATTTTTTAGAAGAAAAAGCAATGAATACAAATTGTATGACAGAATTAACATCAATACTCCATATTTTATTGTCTTCTGTCGTGGCTGTTGTAGCATAAGTCAGCGAGAAAATCAACTGCACGGAAAAATACTACTTAAAACTTTAATATTGAATAACAGAGTCAGACTCGATAAAGCGTTTGGCTCTTTTTCTTTTACGATAGTATTTTTCGCTCAAATCCTTTGGCTGTTGATTTTCCCCATTGTAATGAAATTTTCATTATGACTGCGTTTCGACTTATGCTCCTTTGCCCCTGCCAGAAGGCAAAAAATAAAAAATGGAGGTAATCCAAAATGAAAAAAGTAGTTTACTCAATCAAAAAAGTTAGAAATCCTAACGAAAAATTATCCGGTTTCGGATTTCTTAACGAAGAAGGAACGTTGCTATGTAAGTGCGTTTCAAAAACAGGCAAGCGTTATACGAGAGCCTTTGAAGAAGTTGAACAGCATTGTCACCCTATAATCGGAAAAGAAAATCAGTTTAAGGGTTACATAACTGTTTATTACCAAGACGCTTGTATTTACAACAAAGAACACGACAATTACGACGTAAGAGATATCGAAGTCGAATACGAAGTTTGGTACAAAATCGTGGAGGAAAATTAAAATGCCCGAATTTGATTATTTTAACGGTGAAAATTTCATAACATTCGATTTAATCGAAATCGACGACGAGAAATGCGAAGTAACGGTTGCCGTGAGCGACACCGGAAGAATAAGCATTAAAACCTTTGACCTGTTGTTCGATGGTAATCGACGTTACTTTGAATACGGTTGTTCATACACAAAAATTTACATAGACGAATTTACGGAGGAAAACTAAAACGTCAGGAAATATCAGTATTGTTATCGGATCTTGGTGTTCGTACAACGAATGCAATGAGCGAGCCTTAGGCTCGAAATGGCTTGACCTTTCGGATTATTCCGATTGGGATGAAATTGTAGAAGAACTTAAAAAAGAAGGCTTTGAACTCGACGGTATCGACGAAGAACTGTTTATACAGGATGTCGAAGGTATCGAGGACCGTTCGGTAAATTGGGATTACGTCAACCCCGAAACGTTGTTTAATACGCTGAAAGAATCGGGCGTATTAGATAACGATTACAAATATAAAGTCTTTTCTGCTTTTCTTGAAGTTCGTTGTTACGATGATTTTGAAGAAAAAGTTAAATCTCACGGCGAACATTGGGACGATAACATCAACTTGTGGCAAGGCTATGACTGGGAAGAATACGGCGATGAAATGCTTGCCAACTGTTGTTACAATATACCCGAAGAAATAAAAGATTTTATCGACCTTGAACGCTACGGAAGATACTGCGGCGAAGAATACCTGCAAGAATACAGCGACGGCTTAATCGAAATACAATAAGGAGTTAAAAAACTATGAATATTACAATCGAAAACAAAAAACAAAAAGCAATCGAACTTATGAACAAATTAGACATTTACAAGCCCTATATTAAAGGTTTCAAAGACAAAAACAGCGTTTGTTTCTACGAAAACTTTGGTGGATTTTGGGCTTATCAAGAACCTGAATTGATGGCAAAAATTAAAGCATTTGAAGAACAATACAACGTTCTCGTATATGCCGTAACACACGAATACACCGAATTTGGCGAATGTTACGACTTTCTCTACATATCCGACTACGAAGAAGAATGGGACGAAATATTGGATAATGTAAAGGGAGCAGTCGATATCATGGCATTTCAGGATGGTCAGGTAGACTATCATGAATTATATGATTATCTGGTTATTAACAAAAAACTGGCTGATAAATACAATATGAAATGCTGGACCAATATCGAATCTTTTGACCGGGACATGCCTATTCGTTTCCTACCCATTAAATGGGAAAAGCTATTGTTGAAACTGGACGCTGCGCGAAGAGCGGGAATGGAAAATGCAATCACGTTTGAGTTTTCTCATTTCATGAGCCCTAATTCGGCTTATCTGCAAGCCGGACACTTATACGAACGATATTGTGAACACTTTATTCTATAAACCTATCTAATATTGTAATGCAATGAAAAAAAGAATCAAATGGAATCCGAGGTTTATTACCTCATTATTTATTGCGTTCATGTGCACACTCAACTGTATGGCACAAAACGTAATAAAGGGATCAGTCAATGATGGTAGTGGCGAACCATTACCTGGAGTATCTGTAGCTGTAAAAGGTACAACCAGCGGTACTATCACAGACTTGGATGGAAAGTTCAGTATCAATGCCCGAAATAATGATGTATTGATATTCTCTTATGTTGGCATGAATACACAGGACATCAAGGTAAACAACCAGCGTTTCATCTCAGTAACTATGAAAGACGACGTTGCTTCACTGGATGAAGTAGTTGTTGTGGGATAGGGTACTCAAAAACGTGGAAGCATCAC
>ERZ780139.2396-NODE-2396-length-14086-cov-2.959162_pt1 | contig 14086 bp, 16 predicted proteins | sample MGYA00511476_ERZ780139 | MGnify/ENA primary metagenome ERZ780139 (study PRJEB29588, sample SAMEA2158190) | human gut metagenome | biome: human gut; feature: human-associated habitat; material: faeces | place: Denmark | collected 2008/2010 ... | reverse complement strand
AACACCGCCTTCACAAACGGTTGTTGTCCGCGCCGGAAGCGTTGGTCGGCGAAAGCGGCCTGGACGGTTTGCGCGGCGATCAGGCGGCGCAAAAAACGGTTTTTTCCGTCCAGGCGGCATTGGCGAAAGAGCTGCGGCGCCCGCTCGTTATCCATGCGGTGAAGGCGGTGGCGGCGCTTTCCGCCTTTTTGCCGCAAATGCCCGAACGGTTTATGATTCATTCTTTCAATGGCCGGACGGAACATCTGCGGCCGATTTTAAACGCCGGCGGTTACGTGTCTTTTTCCGCCTCGATATTGAAAAACCGCGACGCCGGGGAAATTGTCCGCCTGGTGCCGGAAGACCGGCTGCTGATCGAAACCGACGGCCCTTATCAGGGGCCGGAAAAGGGGCGCGAACAAACGCCGCTGTTTTTGCCCGTGCTGCTGGCGCAGCTTGCCCGCTGGCGGCGGGAAGACGCGGAAAAGCTGGCGGCCGCGGCGGAAGCCAACGCGAAGGAGTTTATTTATGGAAAATAAAAGTTTCGGCCGGACGAAAGCCTTGCTCGGCGAGGAAAAGTTTGCCCGCCTGCAAAACGCGAAAGTGATGATCGTCGGCCTCGGGGCGGTCGGCGGTTATGCGCTGGAGGCTTTGGCCCGCGCCGGTGTCGGACATTTGCTGCTGGTCGATTTCGATCAGGTGGAGGAAAGCAACATCAATCGCCAGATTCTGGCGCTGACTTCGACCGTCGGCCGTAAAAAGAGCGAGGTGGCCGCCGCACGCGTGCGCGACATTAATCCGGCCTGCGAAGTGACGGTCAGGGACATGTTTGTCAATGCCGATAATTTGCCGGAACTGCTGGCGGAGCCGGTTGACCTGGTGATTGACGCCATCGATTCGCTCAATCCCAAATGCGGCCTGATCGAAGCGTTGCAGCAAAGGGGGATCCCCTTTATCTCCTCAATGGGTGCGGCATTAAAGACCGATCCGTCGAAGATCCGTCTGCAAACGCTTGACCAAACCCGCAACTGTCCGTTGGCGCGGTTTGTCCGCAAACGGCTGAAACGGCGCGGCTGCCGGCTTGACAAAATCGTCTGCGTGTCTTCCGACGAGGCGGTTTCGGTGCCCGAAAGCGCGCTGTTTATGGAAGACAAGCCGTCCGACGGCGGACGCCGGCGCCATACCATGGGATCGCTGCCGACGGTGACGGCTGTCTTCGGCCTGACGATCGCCAACGAGGCGATTCTGCGTTTGTCGGGTTATAAATCGCGATAAAGCTTGCAATTTAAATGCTTTTTTAATAATGCTCTGTTACTACTGGAAATAATGTAAAACAACAAATGCGGACAACGGAAAAATTAAGAGAGTTTTGCCATGAAGATGATAAAGCCGATCGTTAACGTTTCAAAGGTTGCGGATGCCTATGACGCCGTCCTTTGCGGTTTTAACGGCGTGCTTCACGACGGCGTTTCTTTCCGGGCGGAAGCACTGGAAGCTTTGCTTTGTCTTTATAAAAGCGGCAAAAAAATCGTGCTTTTGAGCAACGATTGCCGCCGGGTGGAAGAGATTGCCCGTCTGATGCATCAAAACGGGTTTTCTCCCCGTTTGTTTTCCGCAATGGTTACCGCCGGGGAAATTCTGCACCATCATCTGGCCGCCGGCCGCGGCGTTTACGCTTCGCTCGGAAAAAACTGCTGCTGCCTTGACGAGGACGGCGGCGCTTCTTTGTTTGAAGGGTTGGATTTTGCCGTAACCGCAGACCCGGCAAAAGCGGATTTCCTTTATGTCGGCCGTTTGCCCGCCGGCCGTGCAGTCGACGATTATCTGGATGTGCTGAACCATGCCGCCAGCCTCGGCCTGCCGCTTTTGTGCGCGGGCAACGACACGTCGGTCGTCTGCGGCGAAGACACGGTGCCGGCCGCCGGCGCCGTTGCCGAACAATATGCGGTTTTGGGCGGCAGAATCATTACCGTCGGCAAGCCCGATCCCGCCGTGGTTGACTATGCGCTGGCCGCTTTCGGCCCGACGGAGCGCAAACGGATTCTGATGATCGGTGACAGCATGGCGTCTGATATCCGGGCGGCGTCGGCCGCCGGCATTTCGAGCTGTCTGGTCAGCAAGGGCGTGCATGTCAGCTTTTTGGGCGAAGGCTACATTCCCGACGTAACCAAAACCCGGGAACTCGGCAATATGATCGAGGCCTATCCCGATTATGTGATTTCCGGTCTCCGCCGATAAGGCGTTTTTTGTTTCGTTTTGCGTTTTGAACGCGTTTTTCTCTCCGACCGCAACGACCGGTCGGCGTCTTTTTTTACCTGTTGCGGTTTGGGCAAAAGTTGCTATACTGAAAATATGTGTAATCTATTGTGTCCTATTATTAAAAAATTTCATGTTTCGGACGGTTGTTTCCGCCGTGATGTTTTTTTATAAACGGACACAACCAAAACCAAAAAACTATGAGATATTCAGAAGCAGAAAAAAAAGCAGCGAATGCGGTAATGACCAGAGTCTACGGCTACATGTTTCTGGGCCTTATTGTTTCGGCGCTGACGGCGGCAATGTTCGCTTACGTGCCTGATTGCCGCGAGTTTCTTTACAGCGTGGGAAAAACGGGCGAAACGACGCTTTCCGTCAGCGGCTGGATCGTTTTGCTTGCGCCGTTGGCGATCGTTTTGTTCACGGGCGGTTTGATGAAGCAGCTGAGCGCGGGGGCAATGATGATTGTGTTTGTTTTCTTTTGTGCGCTGATGGGTGCCAGTCTGAGCAGCGTCTTTCTGGTCTACACCGAAGCCAGCATTATGATGTGTTTTGTCACCGCTTCCGCCACTTTCGGCGCGATGGCGCTTTTCGGACTGACGACCCAGACGGATCTGACGTCGTGGGGAAGCGTTTTGCTGATGGCTTTGTTCGGCCTGATCGTTGCCATGGTGGTCAACATCTTCTTCAAATCCGCCGCAATGGACTTTGTCATTTCGCTGGTTGCCGTTGTCGTGTTTTGTGCCCTGACGGCTTATGACAGCCGTAAAATCAGGGAAGAGCTTGACAATTGTTATGACGATGAGGAAGCCGCCAAAATCGCGATTTGGGGCGCATTGTCGCTTTATCTCGACTTTGTCAATCTGTTGCTGCATCTTCTCCGTCTGTTCGGACAAAAGAAATGACAACTGCTTTTTTTCACAAAAAGGGCGGCCGTATCTGCGGTCGTCCTTTTTTGTGCCGGGCTGAGGAAAAACCGGCGGAAAGGGACTTGTAAAAATAAGATCCGCGGCTATATGAAAAACGTTACGTAATCATTAATGCATTATTGTTTATGAAAAGTCTGACCAAAAAACTGGAAAACCGCATTGTTGTCCGCCTGTTTGCTTTTATGGGGATCGGTGCGGGGCTTTCGGCGGCGGTCGCCTGTCTGTTGACAAGAGTGGCGGAATACCGTGATTTCCTCGCGGTGCCGGATGCCGAAAACAATTTGATGTTAAGCGTCAGCGGCTGGAATATGCTGCTGCCGCTGGTGATGTTTCTGGCCGTGCCCGCCGAACGCAAAAATCTGAGTTTTGCCGCGGTGCTGCTGATGTTCTGTTTGTTCTGCGGGTTGATCGGTGCGGCTCTGAGCGGCGTCTCGCTGGTTTTTGTCAAAGCCGACGTTGCCCGCGGGCTGCTCACTTCCTCCGTGATGTTCTTTGCCATGGCGCTGACCGGGGCGGTTTTTCGCCGCGACATGATTTCCTGGCATTGCATTTTGCTGACCGTGGTGTGGGGAACCCTGCTGACCGCGCTCGGCTGCTGGCTGTTTCCCTCCGGTTTGACCGATTGGGCCGTCAGCATGGCGGCGGTTATCGTCTACGGTGCGGTGACTGCTTATTCCGGTGAGGAGATCGAACGGATTATCGCCGATTCCGATCGCACCCGGCTCAACCAGCTGGCTGTGCGCGGCGCGTTGGCGGTGTACCTTAATTTCATCGGTCTGGCGGTGAAAGTTCTCCGCTTTTGGGAAAGCCGGGGAAAATGCAAATGAAAAAACGGTGCGGTTTTTCCGCGCCGTTCTTTTTTGTCTGTTGCGGAAAAGTTTTTTTCGGATATCCTTAACGCATGGAGAGAAAAATGATCGTCAGAAAATACAAAGAAACGGACTGCCGGGAAACGGCAGCGCTTTTTTACGAAACCGTACATAATGTCAACCGGCGGGATTACAGCCGCCGGCAATGTGAAGCGTGGGCGCCGGAAAAGCGGAATCTGACGGCCTGGAACGAAAGGTTTTTGCGGCACTTTTCTTTTGTGGCTGTTGAAGACGGAAAAATTATCGGTTTTGGCGATATTGATGACGACGGGTACCTTGACCGGCTGTTCGTGCATAAAGATCATCAGCGGCGGGGAGCGGCCTCGGCCCTTTGCCGGGAACTGGAAAATGCCGCTTCTTTTGTCCGTATTACCACTCATGCTTCAATTACCGCCCGTCCGTTTTTTGAAAAACGGGGCTATCGGGTACTGAAAGAACAGCAGGCGGAGAGGGACGGCGTTTTGCTGACCAATTATCTGATGGAAAAAGTCCCGACATCTCCGCTTTCGGAAAAAGACGGGATCGCTGCGTCGAAATGAACGTTCTCCCGTTGCTGCAAAAGTGTGAGACCGGCTTGTAATTTTTTGCGGTGCGGAGAAAAAGTTCTTGCCCGGGGGAACAGGAAAGATAACGGAAAAACTGCCGAAATAAGTTTTGCACGGCTAAAGAAGACGGTTCGGTCATCACTAATCTAGCCAAACCATATTCCCGCTTCAGCCGAACGGCAAATGCCGGCAAGCAATGCCCCTGTTTTAAACAAACGGCAAACCCCGATAAAACATATTCCTGTTTCCTCCGAGTGACAAATGCCGGCAGCCAATGCCCCTGTTTTAAACAAACGGCAAACCCCGGTTCAGCGAACCGGGGTTTGTTTGTTAATGCTGCCGTTCTTTTATTCGTGCAGATGCGGCATTTGCGCTTCTTCGCGCAGGGCGTTGACAAAATCATTGAGTTTCATCACTTCCTGTTTGTCAGAGCCGAGACGGCGGACGGTTACCGTGCCGTTTTCCTTTTCCTTGGCGCCGACGACGGCGATGACCGGAATTTTGGCAACCGAGTGTTCGCGGATCTTGTAGTTGATTTTTTCGTTGCGCAGGTCAGTCTTGGCATAAAGTCCGGCTTTGCGCAGACGATCCGCTACTTCTTCGGCATAGCCGTCAAAATCGTTGACGATCGGCGCAACTACTACCTGTTCCGGCGACAGCCACAGCGGCAGCTTGCCGGCATGGTTTTCGATCAGAATGCCGAGGAAGCGTTCGATCGAACCGAACAAGGCGCGGTGCAGCATAACCGGCTGGTGTTTCTCGCCGTCTTCGCCGATGTAGGAAATGTCAAAACGCTGCGGCAGGTTCATGTCTACCTGAATGGTGCCGCACTGCCATTCGCGGCCGATGGCATCTTTCAGGATGAACTCCAGTTTGGGACCGTAGAAAGCGCCTTCGCCTTCGTTGATCTCAAATTTGTAACCGTGCGAGGTCAGTGCGTTGGCCAGGGCGTTTTCGCACAAATCCCAGATTTCGTCGGAGCCGATCCGGTAAATGCTGTCCGGACGGGTGGAAAGGTAGATCTTGACGTCTTCAAAACCGAAATCCTTGTAAATGTCGAGAATCAGTTTCAGCGTGGTAATGCACTCTTCTTCCATCTGTTCCGGGGTGCAGAAGATGTGGGCATCGTCCTGGGTAAATTCGCGTACCCGCATCAGCCCCATCAGCGAACCGGAGGCCTCGTAGCGGTTAACCTTGCCGAATTCGGCAACGCGCAGCGGCAGGTCACGGTAAGATTTGATGCCCTGTTTGTAAACCAGCAGGCCGCCCGGGCAGTTCATCGGTTTGATGCAGAACCATTTTTTGTCTTCCGTCTGACCGGAGTAGTTGTGGGCGCCGTATTTGTCCCAGTGGCCGGAAATTTCCCACAGCACGCGATCCATTACCCGGGGGGTGGAAATTTCGATATAGCCGTTGTGTTCCTGACGGTTGCGCATATATTCGATCAGCTTGCGGTAAATCTTGTAGCCCTTGTCATGCCAGAAAACCGCGCCCGGTGCATATTCCGGTTCAAAGTGGAAAAGGTCCATTTCGCGTCCCAGTTTGCGGTGGTCGCGTTTTTCCGCCTCTTCCAGCATGGTCAGATATTCCTGCAGGTCTTTTTTGTTTGCCCAGGCGGTGGCATAAATGCGCTGCAGCATTTCGCGGCTGGAGTCGCCGCGCCAGTAGGCGCCGGCAACTTTCGTCAGTTTGAAGGCGTCGCCGATCTTTCCGGTCGAAGGTACGTGCGGTCCGCGGCAGAGGTCGGTGAAATTTCCCTGCGTGTAAAGCGAGATAACTTCGTTCTCCGGCAGGTCTTCGATCAGTTCGACCTTATAGTGCTCGCCGATTGATTTGAAATAGTCGATCGCTTCGTTTCTCGGCAGCACTTTGCGGCTGACTTCTTCGTCGCGCTTGACGATTTCATGCATTTTGGCTTCAATCTTGGCAAAGTCTTCGGTCGTAAACGGTTCCTTGCGGGCAAAGTCGTAGTAGAAACCGTTTTCGATCGCCGGTCCGATCGTGACCTGAACGTCGGGCCACAACTCTTTGACCGCTTCCGCCATCACGTGCGAGCAGGAGTGGCGGAGAATGGCAAGTCCTTCCTTATCCTTGGCGGTGATAACGGTTACGGTGGCGTCGGTGGTGATGGTCGCGGCCAAATCCTGCAATTTATCGTTAACCTTCACCGCTAAAGCGTTTTTTGCTAAACCGGCACTGATTTTTTCGGCGACTTCCTTTCCGGAAACGGCGCCGTCAAAATTCATTACACTGCCATCCGGCAATTTAATAGCAACCATTATCTTTATCCTTTTTTGTTAAATTGAAATTTTTAATCCATGTTGATCAGTTCATTGTAAACCGCTATCGTTTTATCACACATTATCTGCTTTGTAAAATTTTCTTTTACGTTTTTGATTGCGGCGGCGGAAATTTTTTTCTTTTCTTCCAAAGGCAGGTCAAGCGCCCAGCGGATTGCGTCGGCCAGAGCCTGCGGGTCGCTGCTTTCGTAAAGCTTGCCGGTCACGCCGTCAATGGTGTTTTCGAGCGAGCCGCCGAGGTTTGAGGCAATCACGATTTTGCCCATCGCCTGTCCTTCGATGGCGGCGCGGCCGAAAGCTTCCGGCTCGACGGCGGTCGACAGCACGATGTCGGAAACCATCAGCAGCGCGGGAATGTCAAAGCTCTGGCCGATGAATTTGACTTTGCTTTCCAGTCCGTATTTTTTCACCAGTTCTTTCAGTTCTTCGGTATATTTGACGCGCCCCTGGTCGGAACCGACGATGAGGCAGAAAAAGTCGCGGTCTTTCAGTTTGGAAAGGGCTTCGAGCAGCACGTGCTGGCCTTTCCAGCGGGTAATCCGTCCGATCAGCGAAATTACCGGCAGATCTTCCGGAATGTTGTTTTCCTGCACGGCGCGGATGATGCGCTCCTGGGAAACTGCCGCCGGCGAAAACTTTTCAATGTCGACGCAGCGGTGGATAAGGCGGATCTTGTCTTCGTTGATCCGATAATTTTCCGTGATGTGCTTTTTGATATGGTTGGAAATGGCAATGACCAGCTGTCCGTAGGTCATCACCCGGTTATAAAATTTCTTGATTCCCTTCGGCCCCAGTCCGTAAGTGCCGTGGAAAGTGGTCATGAATTTGACGCCGGCGCGTTTGGCCGCCCAATAGGCGCTCCAGGCCGGCGCGCGGGAACGGGCATGCACGATGTTGATGCCGTTTTCCTTAATGATTTTTTCCAGCTTCAGCGAATTGAGGTAAAGCTTGATCGGATTTTTGGTTTTCAGCGGCAGCGTAATATGGGGCACTTTGATTTTTTCCAAATCGTGCACCATGCGTCCGCCGGCGGAAGCGACGAAGTTTTTGATGCCGTGTTGCCGGAGGGCGTCGGCGATTTGCACCGTCCCGACTTCCACCCCGCCGTGGTCAAGTTCCGGCAGCACTTGCAGAATAACCGGTTTTTGTTCTTTACCTTTCGACATTTTCTTAATATAATCCTTCACAGTTCTGTATAATTTACGTTATAGGTTGTCAATTGATGCCAAAGTACACTTTTAAATCCGCCTTTGCAACAGATTTTGAGCATATTCCGCCAAAAAACGGCCGTCCGACCGTCCTTTACCTGCACGGTTTCTGTTCCGACTGCTGGGGAAGAAAACCGGAAACGGTCAAGGCCTTTTGTCTGGCGCACGGTGTCGGTCTGTTTCGTTTTGACTATGCAGGCCACGGTTCGGACCGGGAAAATTTTGCAAAGGCCGATTTCAAAATCTGGAAAGAGCAGGTGCTTGAGGTAATCGATGAAGCGCTGGCCGGCGATATCGTCTGCGTCGGTTCGTCGATGGGCGGCTGGCTGTCGCTGCTGGCGGCGATTGAGCGGCCGGAACGGGTCAGGGGCGTGATCGGGCTGGCGGCGGCGCCGAATTTCGTCAGGCGTTTTGCCAAACTGGTGACCCCCGAACAGGAAGCCGAACTGCGGGAAAAAGGCAGGTTTACTTTCGGTACCGACGATTTTACCTATACCATAACCGGGCGTTTTATCGACACGGCAACGGTGGAATGTCTGCCCGAAGGGGAAAAAACATGGCCGGTCGGCTGTCCGGTGCATTTGATCCAGGGGATGAAAGATGCCTGCCTGCCGTGGCATTTTGCTCTTGATTTTGCCGCGGCGCTTGCTTCCGAAAATGTGGAAGTTAAGCTGCTGAAGTCTTCCGACCACCGCTTAAACGATGACGATGCGGTCGCGGAACTGAAAAATTCGCTGGCTAAGTTTGTGAATATCTGAAGAATTTGCTTTTAACAATCGGCCGGAAAAGGCTATTTTGCTTAAACAGGGAAGAAAATTGAAAAATCAGGTGGAAAAATTGCAACGTTCTGAAACAAACTGCCCGCTCGGGCAGGGGCTGCTGGCGGCAGCCGTCAGTTTTGCCGCCGGGCTGGCGGTGGTGGCGGTGCTGTTGGCGCTCAGCCGGCCGCAGATGCCGGCAACAGCCGCGGAAAACGGCCGCGAAGCCGTCCGCCGCACCGAAGAAGCTTATCTTGCCCGCCGCATCGTCAGCGTGTTGGAACCGTTTGTCGGCGAAGGAAAAGTGCGGGCGGAAGTGCGGCTTGAAATCGATTATGACACCGTCAGTTCCGGCGAAGAAATTTTTGATCCCGACGGACAGGTGCTGCGCGCTTATACGGCGGCGGCCAATTTCGCCAGCGAAGCCGAATATGAGATCAGCAGATACAGCCGCCGCGTGGTAAAAAGCGGCGGGCGCGTCAAACGTTTGTCCGCGCTGGTGCTGGTTGACGGCCTTTGTCCCAACGGCGTCTGCCGGGACGGCGAAGCCGTGCGGCTGGCGTCGATGGTAGCGCCGGTTATCGGTTTTGAACCGCGGCGGGGCGACATTCTGCAAATCGAAAACGTTTCGTTTGCAGGCAAGGGACAGATTGTTCCGCTGCTGCTGGGCCGCCGCTCTCGCCGGGCTGGCGGTGTGGGGGCTGAACTTTTTCCGCGGCCGCCGGCGCCGGCAGGAAGACGGCGGAAAAAACACTGTCTGGAAAACGCTTGAAAATACCGATGCCGAAACGCTGGCGGCCTACCTGTCGGGCGAAAGTTCGTCGGTTGCGGCCTATGTGCTGCTGCGGCTGAACCGGCCGACGGCGGAAACGGTGCTGAACGGGCTGCCGCTTCCCTTTGCTGCCGGCGTGCTGGCGGCGATGGCGGTTTCCGCGCCGGTGGCGCCGGAAATTGCTGCGGAGATTGAACGAACCCTGTCGCGCGATTTTGCCCAAAGCGTTCCCAACGGGCGCGAACGTGCTTTTGCCCTGTTTGCCGCCGCGGGGGGAGAACGTCGCCGGGAGCTTTTGTCGGTGCTGGAAACGGAAGATCCGGTGCTGGCCGGCCGGCTGCGGGCAACAATGTTTAATTTTGAAGATTTTAACGCGGTAAGCGACGATGATATCCGCCGTCTGTTTGACGAAGTGGAAGCCGAACGGCTGGCGGTGGCGCTTCGCGGGGCTTCGGAACGGCTGAAGCAGCGCTTTTTTGCCGACATGTCGCCGGAAGCCGCTGCTTTTATACGGAAAGAAATGGCCGCGCTCGGTCCGGTTAAACTGAAAGAAGTGGAAGCCGCGCAGGATGAAATCATCGAACAGGCCTCCCGGCTGGCGGCCGCCGGCAAAATCCGCCTGCGGAAAATGAACGGGGGACGCGTCTGATGAGCCGCCGGCCCTATGAGTTTGACAATTTCGTAATTGCGGACGGCAGCGCGGCAGTGCTGGATCTTGCGGTCAACCGCCGGTCGTTTCCGGCGGCGGAAAAAACGTCGTCGGCGGAAACGGCGGAAGTTTTGGAAAACGTCCGGGCGCGGCTGGATTTGCTGCTGGACGGGAAGAAAAACGACAACCTGCGCCTGATCCGGATGATCCTGCGGGAACTTTCTCCGGCGCTTTTGGAACAAAATGCCTTGGCGGTGGTCAGCCGTTTTATTGCCGACAATTTCTCCCGTCTCGGCGAGAAAAAGGCGCTCGATTTTTATTTCCATCCGCGGACGCTTGCCGTTGTTCGTCCGTTTCTGGCGGAAACGGCTGCCGCCGACGGTTTTGCTGGCCGCATCCTGCTGCATGAGGACGAAACGCTGGCGCCGGCGGATTGCCGGATCTGCTGGCAGCAGGGCGAAACCGCGTTTTGCGGCGGGGAAAAAATCCGCCGGCTGGAAGCAATGCTGACGGGAGAGAAAAATGACTGATCGGGAAAAACTGGAACCGTTGTCAAACGTGCCGGTGGAAGTGACGGTGGTGCTGGGACAGACCCGTCTTACCATCGGGCAGCTGCTGGCGCTGGAAGAAGGCGCGGTGCTGGAGCTGGACCGCGGGGTGAACGACGAAGTTGACGTCTGCGTCAACGGCAGCGTGGTGGCCAAAGGCGAACTGATGGTCGAAAACGGCCGGCTGGGCATTGCCGTGACAAAAGTTTTGGAAGAGGAAAACGCATGCGGATAAAAAAATTCGTTGACGAAGACATGATCCGTCTGATGCGGCGGGTGAAAGAAGAACTGGGGCCGGAAGCGGTAATCGTTTCCACCTCGCAGAGCGAAGACGGCCGCAGCGAACTGGTGGCTGCGGTGGAAACCGACGAAATCGAATTTGCGGACGGTGCCGAACCTGCGGTTTACGCGGCGGCTTACAGCGACAACCTGATCCGCGAACGGCTGGACTATCACGAAGCTGACGCGGCGGTGCGGGCAAGACTGCTGGCGCTGTGCCGGGAAGAGGCGGCGGCCGGCGGGGAGAAGGACGATGTGCGGATTTTAACCGCGGTTTTCAACCGTTTGTTTGCCGCTTATGATCTTTTGGATCGGAAAAATCCGGTGAAGGTGTTTGCCGGTCTTCAGGGCAGCGGCAAAACCGCCGCTTTGGTCAAAACCGCGGCGCTTGCCTGCCGTAAAGGCATTGCCTGCACGCTGATCAGCGCCGACGGCGTGCGTGCCGGCGCCAATGCTCAGTTGAAGTCCCTGGCGGCCGTTTTGTCGGCGGATTTTCTGGCTGCACGGGAACCGGAGCAGCTGGCGGCGGCGGTAGCCGGTGCGGAAAAAGGCCGTTTGGTGCTGGTTGATACGCCGGGCACCAATCCTTTTCTCGATTCCGAGCGCGAACGCCTGTCCGCCCTGCTGAAAGCGGCCGGCGGCGAAACGGTACTGACTCTTGACGCCGGATACAATGCCTGTGACGCCGGCGAAGCGGCGGCGTTGTTTGCTTCGCTCGGCGCGGACTGCCTGCTGCCGACCAAACTCGACCTCTGCCGGCGGATCGGCGGGGTGTTGACGGCAGCGCTCAAAGGCGGTTTCAAGCTCGGACGGGCTTCGGTTTCCGCCAGCATGGCAAACGGGCTGTCGGAATTTGACGGGCCTTCGCTTGCCCGGCTGCTGCTGGCATGAATATAAAGGGGAAAAACGGATGCGGGAAGAAAACTTGACGGCGGGAATCCGCAGTCCGCGGCGGTTTGAAGCCGATCGGATGATTGCGGTCGCCTCGGGCAAGGGAGGGGTCGGCAAAACCTGGTTTTCGATCACTCTGGCGCATGCTTTGAGCGGTCTGCGGCAGAAAACCCTGTTGTTCGACGGCGATCTGGGCATGGCCAACATTGATGTTCAGCTGGGGCTGATGGTGCCGTTTGATTTGGGCAGCGTGGTTACCGGAACCACCACCTTAAACCAGGTGGTTCACTATTGTGACAAATGCCGTTTTGACGTCATTGCCGGACGTTCGGGCTCGGCCGGGCTGGCTTCGATGCCGGTCGGCCGTTTGCAGATTCTGGCCGAAGACCTGGCGCTTTTGTCCGGCGCGTACGACAAGGTGATTCTCGACATGGGGGCAGGGGTGGAAAAATCCATCCGTATTTTGTCGGGCATGTCGGGACGGGTGATCGTGGTCTGCACCGACGAACCGACGGCCCTGACCGACGCCTATGCCTTTGTCAAACTGATGGCCATGCAGTACCCGAAATGCCGGTTGGAGATCGTGGTCAACCAGGCGGACACTCTGCGCGAAGGCCGTCAGACCTATGATATTCTGCAAAAGGCCTGCCAGACTTTTCTCAAAATCTCGCCGCCGCTTTTAGGGATTGTCCGCCGCGATGCGCGCGTACGCGATGCCATCCGCAACCAGATGCCGCTCATCAGCCGTTATCCGACTTCGGAGGCGGCCGCGGACGTAATCGAAATTGCAAGAAAAATTTTACAGGATGAAAAAAATGTACAATCGTGACCCGTTGGAATACTATCAGGTTTTGGAAGTTTCGCCCGACGCCGACGCGCGGACGATCAAGCTGAGCTACCGCGACCGCGCCAAAGAATGGCACCCCGACTACAATAAGGCGGAAAACGCGATGGAGCATTTCCAGAAAATTTCGGTGGCTTATGACGTTTTGCAGGACGAGGAAAAGCGCCTGACCTACGATTTGCTGGCCTGTGTCTACGGGAAGGACGATTTTCCGCAGATGGATGCGCTGAGCATTTTCAAAGACCGGATGGAAGCGGAAAATCCCGACGTGCGGGTGTTTGACCTGCGTTACGTGACCGGTAAGCTGATCAAATGCACCGACCGGGAAGAACGCCTGATTTGCAGCGAAAAACAGGCTTTTAACGAAATCCTGAAATGTTCTCTTGTCAACTGGCTGGCCGGTTGGTGGGGAATTAAGGCCTTTGCCGCCAACTGCCATGCGATTGCCGCAAATTTTCGCAAAACCGGAAGCAACCGGCAGGACAACCTGACTCTTTTGCTGCACAATGCGTTGGCCTATCATCAGGAAAACAAGGATCGTCAGGCGGCGTATTCCGCCGCGCAGGCGCTGGAATACGCTTTGCCGGAACAGCGGCCGCTGGTTGAGCGCTTTATCGCCCGGCTGAACTGCAAAATTCCGCCGTTGCCCCGCTGGCGCTGGCTGCGTTTGAAAACGGCGCATCTGTTGGTGCCGTTCGTGCTGGTCATGATTTTGCTTTCTCCGGTCGTCAATTCCGTTTTCGGCGGATTCCGGCAATATATGACCAAGCAGCATGAAATCACCTATTTCCAGAAAGTGACGTTCAACGACGGCGGAGAAACTTTTGACGACGTGGTGGTTTCCAAAATCTTTGACATTCCCGTCGACGTCTATGACGAAAAAATGCTCTATCACCTGACCGGCGAAGGCAAAGTGATGTACGGGCCGGGCGACAAGTTTGATGTGATGACGACGACGGAAAAAGGACATACCGTCCGCGTTACCGGATTTACGCCGGACAAAAAATGGTACCGGATCATGCTTGACAACGGCGAAATGGGCTTTGTCCGGGAATCTGAGTTGGAAAAAGGCCGCGGTAATCCGATACCGGAAGAAAGCAAAATCGTTACGGCGCAATAAACCGGTTGCCGGTTCCCGCAGGCAGCATTAACCGTTTCCGGCAGCAAATGCCCGGTTCGGGAGTTACGTAAACCGGTTGCCGGCCGGTGCGGAAAGATTTTGCCCCCTTGAAAGGCCGAACAGGGTTTGAAGTCCGGGC
>ERZ780139.2395-NODE-2395-length-14086-cov-3.416649_pt1 | contig 14086 bp, 5 predicted proteins | sample MGYA00511476_ERZ780139 | MGnify/ENA primary metagenome ERZ780139 (study PRJEB29588, sample SAMEA2158190) | human gut metagenome | biome: human gut; feature: human-associated habitat; material: faeces | place: Denmark | collected 2008/2010 ... | reverse complement strand
TTATAGCCACCATAGGCACACTGTCCATATAAGCCGTTGCGATACCTGTTACAAGGTTTGTCGCACCCGGACCCGACGTTGCTATAACAACGCCCGTCCTGCCTGTCGAACGTGCGTAGCCGTCAGCCGCATGGCTTGCGCCCTGCTCGTGTGCCGTCAGAACGTGGTGTATTTTGTCGCTGTAATTGTATAAGCTGTCATAGATGTTCAGAACTGCGCCGCCGGGATAGCCGAAAACGGTGTCAACGCCCTGCTCTATCAGACATTCGCAGATTATATCTGCACCCGTCAGATTTCTCATTTCTTTCATTCCTTTTTCTTTACACTCAGATTATTTATAATAACGGATAAAAAATCCTATCGTTTTATTTTAACACTATACAGCGTTTTTGTCAATGGCGAAACCGCATTATAAAGATAAAAGGACGCCCCGTGAATGGCGTGAAAAGCAAGGTGGGTCAAAGCGTGCGTTTTATTCGGCGTAAAACTGTCACGGCAAAAATGCATAACTTCGGCTATTAATATATGATATGCCGAAAATTACAGTTTTGCGGTCGTTTCGGGGCGGCAGATTACCATTCGTGCCATTATATCAGCCGTTCGTGCCAAAAAGTTGAAAATGAAAAGCGAATGAGTTATGATATAATTATAAAATTATAAGGGGGAGAGGTATGCTCATCTGCGTTTACGATACCGCAAACGAGGCGGAGATACTTAAAGCGAAAATAACACAGATCGCAACGGCGGCATATCGAAGAATTGCCTACAGGGTATGTCAGAGGTATGAGAGCTTTGTGAATGAGTGTAAGACGGCTGACCTTATAATCGTGCTTGCAAACGGAGCTAATGGTATGGAGGGCGTTATTGCGGTGAAAAGCGTCGACAGAAACAAGCCTGTGATATGGCTGTCGGATGACGAAGGGTTCGGCGTCCAGTCGTACAGATTGGGCTGCAATTATTTCCATAAGAAGCCGATACCGGTTGAGAGGTTAAGGGACGCATTGATAAAGTGCGGATGTCTTGTATAAGCACAAAATAGTATTCAGGAGGAAAGACATGAAGAAAAAATTTGTACGGCTCATAAGTGCGGTGCTGTCTGCGGCAATGACGTTGACGGCTGTACCGTTATCGGCATTTGCCGAGGGCGAGGCACATACGCATGACGGCGAGAGCAATGTCATCACGACACCGCTTGATTTCAGAGAAAAGACAGCGGACGAAAACGGTGTCGGCTGGAGCTGGGATTATGACACAAAGACGCTGACGCTTAACGGAGTGAACATTCAGGCGACAACCAACAGTATGAGCGTCGTAACAGTCCCCGACGGTACGAAGATAGTGCTGAACGGTAACAATACTATCGTACAGACCGATACCGGCAAAAGTGATACATATGTTCTCAGTGCCGTAAATAATAAAGAGGTCAATTGTGACGGCACAATGACGATCAGCGGCGACGGTGTGCTGAATGCAGAGAACCGCTCTACAGACAGTATGGCACGCTCTCTCGGCGGATCAATAATCCTGAACGGCGGTACAGTAAACGCAACAGGTACTGTAAAGACAAATTCGCTTGAAATACATAATGACGGTGTGCTGAACGCAAATGCGACAACTGCATCTTTTGAGGGTGTGGCTGTCAATGTCAGCGGCGGCATTACTGTTGACGGCAACGGCAGTCTTACTGCAGTAGGTTGTGCTAATGAATCTACGTTAAACAGTGCAATATTGCTTACCAGTAATTTCGACAAAATTTCCGTCAGCGAAAACGGCAGTATTACTGTGCCTGAAGGCAATGCAGCAAGAGTCGGAATATACTACAGCGGAAACAACGGCGACGGAATGGATGCCGAAATAAGCGGCGGTAAGGTCACTGCTTACGGTGCTAAGTATGGCATTTACAAAGTAAACCTTATAATGAGCGGTACAGGCTCGGTATATACTACGGGCGGTTCATACGCTATCGGTCAAACTGTACCGACAATAGACAAGGACGAATTTGTAGTAAAGGGTTCGACTGAGTTCAAGGCTGAGGAAAGTGCTGTGACAGGCGAGGTCAAGCTTAACGGCGGCTATTATGAGATTGACGGAGCGGACGCTAAGACGGTAGTTATAAAGCCTGATACTTCTCCCCGTATAATACTCGGAAACCAAATCGGAATATTCAAGACGGAAGAGTATAAAATAATTGAAGACATAGACATGACTGATATCAAGCTCAAGGGTACGGTTTACTTTGATATTACTCTGAAGAATATGAGCGATGAAGAGTTTGCAGACGCAAGAGGCTGTTTCGGCGGCGATGAACCCGATTTATCAGCAAGCATAATCAAGACCGATTACGGCTGGGTGTGCATGGTCTGCGATACCGAGTTTTCGACTACATACGACACTGATAATACTCTTACAATAAAGTGCGGAGATATTGTATCCAATACCGTTCAGGTAAAGTCGAATGCAAACCGTTTCAACAAGGTTACACAGGGTGACAACACAAACAGAACGGTTTTCTATACAAACACTTCGCAGGAAGAGAAGGACAATTACAAGCTTGTAAGCACCTATACGGTTGACAGTGAAAGCATAAGCTATAACTGGTACAGTACGAACAGTGCATATAGTGCAGATGAGCTCGGTGCGGCAGTATCCGGAAGCAACGGCGAATTCAAGCTTGCGGATAATATTCCTGCCGGAAATTATGTTCTGTATTGCGATATAACCTATTCAGACGGTGACAGCACAGAAACTGTTACAGAAAAATTTACATTTACATATAAAGAATGTGCACATGAAAACGGTTATTCCGACGGTAAATGCACAAACTGCGGAGCGTTATGTGATCACAGCGATATTGACATTAACACGGGTAAGTGTAACAAGTGTGGGCATCAGTTCGTTGCTACAATCAGCACAGACGGCAGTGCACCGATAGGCTATGGCACGCTCGCAGACTGCCTTAACAGTGTTACTGCCGATACCGAAAACTATGTAAAGATCTATCAGGATATCGGCGATACATCGGAAACTGCAATTTTAGATACTATAGATGTAAAACACAATGTTATGATCGACCTTAACGGTCACAAGCTGAACAATATCAAGCTTGGGGTCAACAAACTTGGGGTCAACAAAGACGTCACGCTTACATTAACCGGCACAGCGGGCAGTTATGTTACGCAGGTGTATGTTCGCAAAGGCGGCGGATCATTCATAATTGACAGCGAAGCAAATGTAGAATTTAATACAATTTTTGTTGAGGACAGTGCACGGCTTGCTGTAAGCGATGGTGCAAAAGTAACTACAGAGCAGTTGACTGTGATAGCATCAGTGGCTGATGACGGAACTACAACGACATCTGTAAAGCTTGCTACGGGAATGAAGTTAGGTGGGCTGACATATCATCGCCAAAACAATTCCGGCGCTCTGAAATTAGGCAATCTTCTTGATGTTACCCGGCAGGCACTGCGACGTGAAGATAACGGCAATTATCTTGATCTTTATAAAGAATATGGAAGTATGGGTTATTCCGTTGCGCTTACTGTTGTTGAGCATACTGACGCTGACCACAAATACAGCGATGGAACAGGCAAGTGCGAGGAGTGCGGAAAGCCCTGCGAGCATGGCGGTGATATAAACACGGACACCGGCATCTGCTCTGTTTGCGGTGCGGTTGTGTCTGTCGCACTCTATACAGACGGGGACGGAAGCTTAAAGTATGTAGATACCGATGAGCTTGACTCTTTACTGAATGAATACAACGGAAGCGGTACGATAAAGCTGTTTAAGGATTATTCTAAACCAAGCGCTCAGTATGACTTATACGGAGAACTTACAATTGACTTAAACGGACGCCAATTTAAAATCCGGAGTATTACTCCTTGCAAAAGCGGAAAGCTTACGATCAAAAACAGCGGCAATCCGGTTATGCTCGGTTGTAATGTATATCCGACAAACGACGCTTCATACGCCGGCGGTACGCTTATAATAGACGGCGATGTAGTTTTAGACACTTCGATCTATGTATATGATTCGAGTACGGTTATACTGAAAGACGGTACATATACTGCCGGACTTTACGCCAGGGACAGCAAGACATTATACGATATGCTCGGAGAGGGTAAGGCTTTCTTCAAGACTGACGGAACTCTTTTCAATGCAAATGTTAAGGAAATATCAAGCAGTGAAACGCTGACAATCAAAGACCACAGCCATACCTATGTTGACGGCGAGTGCGGCTGCGGATATGTTTGCCCTCACAGCGATGTTGACATTGACACGGGCAAGTGTACAGAGTGTGAATATCAGTATGCGGCTGTTATCGTAAAGGACGGGGCTGCAGCTTCTGTTTATAAGGAAACTGAGATGGAAGCGGCTTTTGAAGCGGCTGACAGTGACGCAAACACCGGCTGTACATTAAAAGTATACAAGAATTATGCAGGCAGCTATACAACACTCAGCCGTAAGTTCACGCTGTGGATCGCTGAGGAAGCCAATGTAGGTACGTTAACTGTTTCGGGAGATATAACCGTTACGGGATCGGAAAAAAATAATAGTATTTATGGCGATTTCGATGTAGAGGACGGCGGTAAGCTGACATTTGACGAAAACTGCGGCGCTAAGGGAACTGTGTCGGTAGGTGCAGGTACATTTGACTGCTATCGTTCACTCGGCATAATACTCAATATAAACGATGCAAGCAGTGACGTAATTCTTCACGACGGAGCTTTCCTAAAAATACGCTATAACGGCGGCGGGGACAGAGCAAACGCAGAAATACTGACTTTATTGGCTGAGAACCGTATGTTTATGACGTCTTCCGCTGTGCCGATAGACGGCTCAAAAACACTGTTGAAAGACGGTTTTGTAACACCTGTTATTGTAGCACCACATGAAGATCACAGTTACGACAGCACAACGGGCAAGTGCACGATTTGCGGTAAGCGGTGCGGTCATACGGATGTTGACAGCAAAACGGGTGTATGCTCTACCTGCAAATATCAGCTTACTGCGGGCATTTCGGGCGTGGGAACAGCGAAGTATTTTGATAATATAGACAACGCTTTTACTGCGGCATTATCGGCGGAAAACAACGGTTGTACGCTGACATTGTATAAGGACTGTGAGCTTTCGCAGAACATAGTGATCGGCAATGCAACGTTAACTGTTGATGTGAACGGACATTCTATATCACCGGAAATCAGAGGAATTGACGTAAACGACGGGGGCGTGCTGTATCTTAAAAACAGTGGTGAAAACGGCAGTATAGGCCTGGAAATGGCCGTGAATAAGGGCGGTACGCTTATAAACGGTACTGCGGATGACAGCAGTTCAGCCGTTTCCTTGTTCGCTGTAACTGCCGATGCGGCTGAATGTGTGGAGTTCTACGGCGGCAGTTGTACATACTTAACAATAAAAAACGGCACAAGCGGTATAGCTTTATACGGCGGATACTACGATATAATTTGCGGATCTTTGACTGATAACACACCTGTAAACGATCTGCTTGCAAAGGGCTATGCATTTGCGACCTTAAACAGTGTCACACATCTCCCCGAAAGTATAGTTGACGGCAGTGCGAAGACGATCGGCGACGGACTTACAAATGTCATGGTTGTAGCGCATGAGCATAGATACAACGTGGAAACGGGCAAGTGTCCGTGCGGCGTTTGTGCGCTTGCTATATTTACCGAGACAACACAAAGCTCTGAAACTTATACATTTATTGAAAGCGAAACACAGTTTAAAAATATTGCGGAAAATGAGGCTGACGGTGTATTAAAGCTGACCGGCGATGTAGATTGTATTGTTAAGGGCATAATAATAAACGGCAATAAAACGATCGACATGAACGGTCATACGCTGAATGTTTCGGTCGGTACCGAGGAAATAAGCGCAGTAGCGGTTTACGGAAATGTAACCTTTGAAAACAGCGGAAGCAGCCGTGCAGTTATAAACGCCACCGGCGTTTATTCCTATGGAATGGTAACTGTAAACGGAGATATTGAATTCGATACTTTTGCAACATTTGAAGACGGCGACGCTTTGATCAATGCCGGAGTATTCAAGAGCATTTATGTTCAGGGAAGAAGTGTAATTGAAATACTGGGTAGCGGTAAGGCGCTTGCAAGTGAAAGCGGAGAAATACTGAATGCAAGCGTACAACAAATATACAAAGCAGGCGATAATATATTTGTTAAGGCTCACCCGAAGCATACATACGATGATCACGGCAACTGCGCTTGCGGATATAAGTGTCTGCATGACGGCGAGGGTCAGGTAGATGAAGACAGCGCCAACAAGGTGTGCAGTGAGTGCGGTGCGAAAATTTACGCAAAGGTAACTACTGCCGACGGAAAGGTAAAGTATTTCGACGACATAACCGAGGGCTTACGGTATGCGGATAAGGCTGAAAACAAGGGCTGTGTTTTCACTCTTGTAACAAGCGGTAAGATCAATAGTGGGGTTACGCTGTCAAACGGTCAGTTTACTATTACCACAAGTAATTATGGTACTATCTATGATTACAACCAGACAATAACTATTGACGGTGCAGATGTTATTGCTGAAGGTTATATGTTCATCAGGTGCAAGGTTAATGTGAAGAGCGGATCTCTTACATTACCTGAGGGCTCAAGCGCCGGATTTGATAGTATTGCTATATCAGGCGGTACCGTAACTGTCAGCGAAGGCGTCAATGTTGACAATACTGCGGGTGCTGATAATTTATTTGTAAGCGAAGACGCAACTGACGCAAAGCTTACTATAGGCGGAGGTACTTACAGCAATATCAATCTCGGACAGTTTAAATTAAAGGACGTAATCGCAAGCGGTGTGCGTGTGATAAGCTACGACAATCCGACAGATCCGACTGCTGAGAAAACAGCAAAGGCTTTATTATACAGCGATATAGCAGAAAAAAATAATTTTGACTCCGAAAACAATACTGTAAGCTATTATCTGTTTACCAAGTGCGAGCATAAGAATGAGGACGGCAGTTATGCCTTTAATGACAGCGGTATATGCAAATACTGTAACTCTGAGTTTGCCGCAAGCGTAAGCTATACGGTTGACGGAAGTGCAAAGACAGAGCTGTTCGGTGATATTTATGACGCTTTTGACAAGGCTAATGAGATAGGTACGGCTACAGTAACGCTGTATAAGGATATTACAGACAAATGTACACAGGAGATTACCGTTATGGGCAATGTAACGCTTGAACTGAACGGTAAAACACTGGGTGGTCGTTATGGCATAGCGCGTATATCGGTATCTGACGGTGGCACGCTTACTGTAAACGGCGATGGCAATATGGATACACCTATTTACGTTAATGAAAACTCAAAATTAGTCATTAACGGCGGTGGATACTTCAATTCTGTGTCAGTTAAAAAAGGAGGCAACGCAGAAATAGGCGGCGGCACTATACGAGGTCTGTCCGTTCGCGGTAACGTAAAACTCAGCGGCGGTAAATTCAACGACATCGAGATATTTAACGGCAATCTTGAATCTGTTCTGGCAGACGGTTATGCTTATAAAGTGGACGGCGGTGAATGGCTTTCAATTGCAGAACGTGCAGAGAGCGTTTATAGCAGTTTGAATAACAACGATAAACCGTTGAGTGTAGAAGAAGCGCCGATAAAGAGCGCAACGCTTAGCACAGAAATAAACCAGCTGTATCGCAACAGCAACGCAAACCCCACGCTGAAGTTCAACCTTACTCTTGCTCACGGCTCGAACCTGAACGACTCGTATGTAAGTAAGAGATACGGTATAAACTCCTATGTAAGCGGAGATATAATTTATAGCAGCTTAAGCGCACTTGTAAAGGACGCTAAATTGTCGGCAGACGAAATAATTGATAAGGCAGGCGACAGCGATGTTGCTGAGATATACTTCGTAGTTATTACCGATGACGGCTATGAAATAAAGTCGAACACTGTAAGTATAGACCTTGTTGACTGTGATCATTCTCAGGTGGTCGATCCTACAGCGGACAAGGAAACCGCAGGTAATATTACCGAGCCGACATATTGCGAGATATGCGAGAGCAAGTTCAATGCAAAGATAACAAAGGGCGACGATGTCAGGTATTATAACGATCTTGACGAGGCTGCGAAAGACGCTCAGAAGAGCGAAAACGAGGGCTGTACCTTATATCCGCTTTATAACAAGAACGGATACGGCGGTCAGTTAGTCATAACCGAAGGTAACTTCACGCTCAAGTACGCAGTTCGTACAGCGTTCTCACGTCCGATCATCATAAACGGCAAGGCAAAGCTGACGGTTACGGGACGTTGTGCGGTGACAGCGTTTGAGAATCAAGACGCATTCATAGTGCAGGGCGGTGATGTCACATTTGACGGGCTTGCTACAGGCAGCAATGTGACCATAAACGGCGGAAATGTTACAATGGCCTCCAACAATATAAATTGCCTTACTATAAACGGCGGTAATGTATCCATTTCGTCAGGTGGGTTTGCCGAAATCGTAACTACGGTCAGTGATAAGGTGATAGCCGATTATATCGATCCCGGCTTCTGGGTACAGGACAGAGGAACAAAAGAGTGGATAGATATATACAGTCTTAATAAGGCAACGGCATCATCGACAAACGGACTTACGGTACGGTTGTGTCCGATGCAGATAATCAAGCCGATTGATACTGTGTATTACACCAACGGTTATTATCCCGACGGTATACCGTCACTTCAAATAAGTGCAGTGCCGTGGTATTCAGGCGAGGTCGACGCAAAAGTTGCTTATCAGTGGATCGCCATTGATGAAAACGGCAACGAAACAGAGATAGAGGGCGCTACAGACAGAAAGCTGTCGCTCGAAAATCTCACAACGGGCAGGTACTACTGCCGTCTTACCTACAGCAATGCTACAACGGCGGGAGTTTCGATGGCGTCGGACGTTGTAACGGCTACGATAACCGAATGTGAGCATTCCGGAGGAGAGGCTACCTGCACCAATAAGGCAAAGTGCGAAATATGCGGAGCGGAGTATGGCGAAACTAAGCCGCACAGCTATGCGCAAATAAAATCGCCTGAGTATCTTAAATCTGCGGCAACCTGCACTGCAAAGGCTGTATATTATACGTCCTGCGCAGACTGTGGATTGTCAAGCAAGGGTACAGCCGATGAAGCAACATTCGAGTACGGAAACGCGCTCGGACACAAGTACGGTGAGTGGGTATCAAACGGTGACGGAACTCATTCAAGAGTCTGCGCTAATGACAGCACACACATCGAAACAAAGAATTGTCACGGCGGCAAGGCTACTTGCACGGCTAAGGCTATATGTGAGGTCTGCGGTAAGGCTTACGGCGAAATGACAGCCCACACATTCACAGCTAAGAGCGCTGTTTCAAGATATCTTAAGAAAGCGGCAACCTGCACTGAAAAATCCGAATACTATGTATCGTGCGCAGGTTGCGGACTTTCAAGCAAGGGTACGAAGAGTGAGGCAACTTTTGAAGGAAGCGCACTCGGACATTTGCTTACTCAGTGGAACGTTACAGATGCAAGCTGTACTGAAAGCGGTTCTGAGGAAAGACACTGCACCAGATGTGACTATAAACAGACGCAGATCATTCCTGCAAAGGGTCACACATTCGGTGAATGGAAGATAACAAAGAATGTCGGTTGCGTTACCGACGGAGAGCAAACCAGAGAGTGTACGGTATGCGGCAGTAAGGAAACTAAGGTCATTGCGGCAACAGGCGTACACGTTTATGGTGGATGGAAGGTGACAAAGGCACCGACCTGTACAACAGCAGGAGTTAAGGAAAGAACCTGTGCAGGTTGCAATGCAAAGGAAACAATGACATTGCAGGCAACAGGACACAAGTATACAACAAGCACCGTAAAGCCGACATATTCCGCAAAGGGATATACGCTTTATAAATGCTCTTTGTGCGGCAAATCATATAAGTGCAATTACACCAATATGCTTGTGCTGCCCTCTGTAAGCGGTCTGAAAGCAACATCAAGAACTGATAAATCAATAACCTTAGGCTGGAACAGAAACGCCAATGCCACCGGATATGTGATAGAGTATTATAACGGTGCCAAGTGGGTCAAGAAGTCCACAGTGACAAAGAACACAACCGTTAAGTATACTGTATCTTCGCTGAAACCGGGTACGGTAAACAAATTCAGAATAAGGGCGTATAAGGCAACAAATTACAGCGCATATTCCTATATCACTGTAAACACACTTCCGTCGGCTGTAAGCGGTTTCAAGACGGTATCAAAGACAAGTTCGACATCTACGCTTAGCTGGAACAAGAACACAAGCGCAGACGGATATATAATTGAACGTTATATCGTTAACAGGTGGATACAGACGCAGAAGGTTGTAGGAAGCGGCAATGTAAGCACAACCATAAAGAGCCTGACAGCCGGAAGCACAAACAAGCTCCGCATAAGAGCCTACAAGACAATCAACAAAAAGACGGAATACAGTTCGTATACTTATCTTAATGTCAAGACAAAGCCTGCCCGGATGACAGGACTTAAAGCAAAGAGTAAGACGAATAACACAGTTACACTGCAGTGGAACAAGAATGCTACAGCAGACAGTGTGTTTATTGAAAAGTATGACGGCTCAAAGTGGGTAAATGTAAAGAAGCTTTCAGCAGGCTTTACGACATACACAGTGCGCAAACTCAGCTCCGGCAGAACGTACCGCTTCCGTGTAAGAGCATACAGAGCGGGAGAGTACAGCGGTTATACCTATCTCAATGTAAATACAAGACCGTATACGACCACCGGAATGAAGTCAAAGAGCGTTACCAAAAACTCTATAGTGCTTCAGTGGAACAAGAACACAAGTGCCGATGGTTACAGCATTGAAAAGTATGACGGCAAAAAGTGGGTACAGGTAAAGCGCTACACTTCAAACAAAAGCACGACCTACACAATCAAGGGTCTTAAGGCAAGAACGACTTATAAGTTCAGAATGAGAGCATATAAGACGATAGGAAAAGTTAACGAGTACAGCGCATATACTTATTGCAATGTGACCACAGCAAAATAAGGCATTATAAAAACAGCGGGCACCGGATTTAACCGGTGCCCGTTTTCTGTTATTAAGGATTACTGCAATACAGCTTCTGCCTGCCGCTTTTTCATTGATTTCCAGCTTACAAATCCATATATGTCATTTGCAAGGAATATGACAAAGCAGGTGACAACCGAAAGGTAGCTGATATCGCTCATAGCGGCAAGCGACCACAGTATTATAAGTATTATATCGTTAGCGGCATAGGCTATGGCGAAGAAGTGGTTGCGGCGGAATGTGAGATAAACGGCAAGAAAACTTGTTGTGACGGATAAGGTGCTTGGAATCAGATTCGCTGTATTGAAGAATTTCAGGATAAAGTAGAATACAGCCGTTATCACAGCGGCGGCAATGAACATAAGAGCTACCTCACTGCGGTGAATATGGTTTACCTTAACCTCAGCCTTGCCCTTGGCAAAAGGGTTTCTTATCCAGCTTATAAAAGCGGCAAGCGCCATAGGACCTGTCATACAAAGATAGGTTATCATTTCGCCGTAATACGCAAACGAGTAGGAAATTATCGCATAGAGTATGCTGAAAACAACGCCGAGCGCCTGTCCTATGGGGTTGCCCTTGGCATTGAGCAAAAGCGAGGTAGCACCTATAAGCGATGCTATGACGGACAGTATCCCGTCCTTGCCGAACATAACGGCAGAGCCTGTTATCAGCACGACCGAACCTATCCATAGTATTTTTTCAAATGTTGTGAAGTAGTTGTTCAGTTTTCTGAGCATTATATCCTCCGTAAATTTACCGAAAAAGCACCGTGAGTACATCTTCAAAGACCTAACGATGTACTACGGTGCTTTCGCATCTCTACCCGGTGGCAGAATTATTGTATTGTTTGTATTGTTATTTTAGCATAACGGTCGGGGGTTGTCAAGGAGGATCCCGATTCATTTATGCCTGTGTAACAAACGTTGCATTTTCGATTTTTTCGGGTACACTGAAGGTTGCGGTAGTAGGGATCTTATATGTTCCGCTGAAATTGCCTTTTTCAGCTTGTAAAGCAACATATTTGAGCATTTTGTTCTGAAGTGCGGTCATCTGTTCATCAGTGAGTGAGAAGCTGCCGTATATTTCGGTTCTTGCGGCAATTTCTTCTGCGGTTATGCCCGCTTCTTCAAGTTTATTCATGGTGTTGTTGTATATATATGCAGGTGTGTATATAAGGTCGCCTTTTCTTATCGGAACATCGAAGTCGATAAAGTCAAAGCTTTTTTCAACTTCGCCTGAAGCGATAGCTTCAATTTCCTCATCCGTGTACATTAAGTTTGCCCCTTTATTTGAAGCACCATACTTTTCCTATGATTTTTCAAAATTCTCACGACGTTTATTCAGTATTTCAACTACTTTATCGTGATCGATAGAATATTTTCTTACTATGTTGGGCAAATTGGGTTTATCATATATATTGTAAGGATCATATTTGTTGTAATACGGATTATCGTTATCATCGCTCCATTTGCAGTATTCTTCCCAAATCTCTTTTGCATAGTCATTCTCGAGCAATAATTCGATTTCTATCGGTATTGTTCCGACCTTTTCATAATGAAATCCATAGAAAGCTGAATCGCCCTCTCCTCGAACATTCTGATGAATTGCGATTTCCGGCATTACTTCTTCTTCGATATTTAATTTGTCTATGTTCTGAGACGGTTCAGATTTTGAGTCGATCTCTGACGTCTGCTGAATAACGGAAGCGACATCGGAAGAAGTCGGAGCCTGTGACTTTTCGGACTGACAACCGCACACAATTGCGGAAACAGCGAGTAATAAACCTGTTATAATAAGAGCTTGTAATAATTTTTTCATAAAATTACCTCCTTAATATGAGTATGTGAAATTGATGTTTTTGAAAAAGTCAAGCGGTTGTGTATATTCTTTTGCATTTAGAGATTCTTTTACGTCATAGTGCAAATGAGAACCGTAAGCCTTTCCTGTACAACCAACTTTTCCGATATAATCACCTGCTTTTATTATATCGTTTTCAGAAATTTTTAATGAGCCTTTTTGCATATGAAGATATCTTACTACATATCCGTTACTTTGCTCGATCTGTGCATAAATTCCTCTTTCGTCACTAGGATCATTTCCTATAGCTATTACCGTACCGTCATAGCTTGCATACACAGGATAACCGTCAACATCACCGTTTGCATCAATTATATCTACGCCATGATGTCCTGAGCCATCGTCATAATTTGGAAATCTCTGCGATATATGAGTTGCCATATAGGGTGACTTAAACATATAAGACCAGTTTGTCATCGGTTTTTTATATCCGCATTTTGCACAGACATTTTCGTTTACACTATTATATATATGTCCGTGCGCAGGTATCGGCAAATATGTTACAAACGAACATCTTGTACAGTATATTTTTCTTTTTCCCTGAGTAGTACAATCGGGCGGTGTAACACAAGTGTCTTTGGTATTATGACCGAGAGCATCGGTATAATTATACTTTACAGTATAATCACAGCCGGACACTGTGCAGTATGCAAGAGTATAACCTTTGGCAGTACATTTTGGCAATACGACCTTAGATTTAGTATTGTGTCCTTTCGGATATATCATCACAGTGGATTTGTATCCGCATTTTTTGCATACCCTGTATTTAGAGCCTGTGGTGGTACACCCGGCGTTCTGAGTAATAACATACTCGCCGAATACGTGAGAGCATTCGGCATATACAGAATAGTTGGCGAAAATTGTACAATTGAACATTATTGCGAAAATTAAAACAGTTTTTAAAATATTTTTTATAATAAACCTCATTTATCTATATTATATTAAACAAATTACAATAAGTCAATACAATTCAGAAAATTCGGTTAAACTTACAAAATATATGTCAAATTTTTAGATGAAATGTCAAAAACAGCCTGACGGATACCGATATCCGTCAGGCTGTTACATATGATTGATTTTTAATGTTCCATAATCTTCCCATACAGCTCCGGTCGGCGGTCACGGAACACGCCCCAGCTCTGACGCAGGTCACGGTTCTGCTCGT
>ERZ780139.2389-NODE-2389-length-14105-cov-9.321637_pt1 | contig 14105 bp, 12 predicted proteins | sample MGYA00511476_ERZ780139 | MGnify/ENA primary metagenome ERZ780139 (study PRJEB29588, sample SAMEA2158190) | human gut metagenome | biome: human gut; feature: human-associated habitat; material: faeces | place: Denmark | collected 2008/2010 ... | reverse complement strand
TCGACATCATGGACGTGCGCAGGTGAGATCCTAGCGTGGTGCGTGATATGCATTCCGACGACCCTCAACAGCTTGAGCTGCTGAGGGTCTGTCGTATCGGGCGTGCGCAGGGGCTCAAGGGCGAGGTCACCGTGCAGATCTTTACGGACGAACCGGAATACCGGTTCGCTCCCGGTGCTGTGTTGTATACGAAGGACGGCGAGGAAGAGTACGTGGTGGAAAGCTCCCGTACCTTCAAAAACCGTTGGATCATCAAATTCGAGGGCATCGACGACCGTGATGCGTCCGAAGCCGCCAATGGCGTGGTGCTGTATGGCGAAGCGGACGATCCGGAGGAGATGCTTGAAGCAGACGAGTGGTACCCGAAGGACCTGATCAGTCTTGAGGCGCGCCTTGCCGAGGGCAATACGCTGGGGCTTGCGCCCGGCACTGTGGTAGGCAAGGTGGTGGATGTGATTGAAGTGGCCCAGTGGCTGCTCAAGATCCGTCTGGCCAATCCCGTCAAGGACGCCGATGGCGTGGTGGTCGAGAACAGCGCGCTCGTGCCGTTCGTGGACGAGCTCGTGCCGGACATCGACCTCGAGGGCGGATATCTGACCCTCGACCCGCCGGGCGGACTCATTCCGGGGCTCTGATCCGCTGCTTTTTCAACAAGGCGCTGGCGATTATGCCGGCGCCTTTTCGTACGCGCCGCGCTTGGCAGGCGTACCGGTATTGTGGAACATTATGAAGATCGATATCGTGTCCGTATTCCCGGAATATTTCGAAGTGCTCAACCTGAGCCTGCTCGGCAAGGCGCAGGAGAAGGGCCTGGTCGAAGTCACCGCGCACAACCTGCGCGACTGGACGCACGACGTGCACCATTCCGTGGATGATACTCCCGTCGGCGGCGGCGCGGGCATGGTGATGAAGCCTGAGGTGTGGAGCGAATGCCTCGACGAGCTGCTGCATCTTGAGCCGACCACGGTTACTTGCGATTCCACGGTTACTTGCGATTCCACGGCAGACGCAGACGACACGGCTTCCGCAGACGCGGCCGAACCGGCGGAATCGGCGACAGAAATCGCCGCAAATGCCGATACCGTTCCGGCGACCGACCGTCCGGTGCTGATCTTCCCGAATCCGTCCGCTCCCCTGTTCACCCAGCAGGACGCGACGGAGCTGAGCCACGCCAACCATCTGCTGTTCGGCTGCGGCCGTTACGAAGGCTACGACGCGCGTATTCCGCAGTATTACCGTGCGCAGGGCGTCGACGTGCGTGAATATTCGATCGGCGATTATGTGCTGAACGGCGGCGAGGTGGCCGTGTCGGTCATGTTGGAGGCCATCACCCGTCTGCTGCCCGGTTTCATGGGCAATGCGGCCTCGATCGTGGAGGAATCGTATACGGGAGAGAACGCCCTGCTGGAGCACCGCCAGTATACGAAGCCGGCCGATTGGCGCGGTATCAAGGTTCCGGACGTCCTGTTGTCCGGCGACCACGCGAAGGTCGACCGTTTCCGCCGCGATGAGGCGCTGGCGAAGACCAACGAGCTGCGTCCGGATCTCATCGAGGCGTTGGATTGTTCCAAGCTTGACAAGGCCGATCGCAAAACGCTGATGGCGTTGGGCTGGGAGGTTTCCGGCGCGCACCCACGGCAGCGCTGATTACGCACGATTGTTCACGTCGACGGAGGGCATGCAGGTCCACCGTCGACGTTTTTAGTTGGAAAGCCCGGACGTCAGTCCGCGGATTCAACCGGCTCTGCCGGCTCGGCGGATTCGGCAGGTTCGATGTAATACACGGCGGTTTCGCCGTAATCACGCCGGTCGGTGATATCCCAGCCTTCGGGCGCGGTCGGCTCGTCGGAACGAGTGGAGCGTTCCAGCACGATCACCGTGCCCTCGCCAGTCAGTTCGCCGGACTCACGGCCCGCCAAATCGGCCAGCAGCTGGTTGCACGCCTCGGTTTCGAACGCGTACGGCGGGTCGATGAAGATCACGCCGAATGGTGCAATCGCCGATGCGGCCGCCGCGTACTTTTCCGCACGCGCCTTGACCACGCGGGCGCTCATGCCCGGCTCCCAGGAACGGTTGTGCTTCAACGCCGTCAACGTCTTTGCGATCAGCGCGGCGGCCGGTGCGGCCGATTCCACCGCCACCAGTTCGCGCGCGCCACGGCTCAGCGCTTCGATGCCCAACGCGCCGGTTCCGGCGAACAGGTCGAGCACGCGTGCGTCATCCAGCACGCCCCACGAATCGAGGTGCGAGAATATCGCTTCCTTGGTACGGTCGGTGGTTGGCCTGGTGCCCGGTTTCGGCGTGGTCAACGCCATGCCTTTGAATCGTCCTGAAATTACGCGCATACGCACTACTCTAGCGTGGCGGGCTTAATTTAGGTGTGTCCGGCTCTTTTAGGCGTGCCAAACTAATTGCTAGTCAGGAACATTTCGTTGCCGCGCGTGAAATCCAATACCGCTCCAGCCAACTGCACGAATCCAAGCAAATCGGGATCGGCCGCAACAAGCTGCGTGGCCTCGGCCCGTGCCTGTTCGATGATCTTCACATCCTTGACCACGCGCAACAGCTTCAATCCCGTTTTTCCGCCGGATTGCGCATCTCCGAGCACGTCGCCGGCTCCACGGAATTCCAAATCGGCCTGCGCGATTTCAGCACCATCCAACGTACCCTGAATCACGTCAAGACGGCGGGCGGCATCACTGTCCGCAGGTGCACGCGAAATCAGAAAAGCTCCCGAATCAGTGCCGCCACGGCCAACGCGCCCTCGCAACTGGTGCAATTGCGAAAGTCCGTACCGATCCGCGTCGAAAATCACGATGCAACTGGCTTTCGCAACGTCCACGCCGACCTCAATTACCGTGGTCGCCACCAGAATCGGTGTTATACCGGCTTCAAAATCGGCCATAACCTGCGATTTTGTGGTGTCATCGTCGCGCCCGGTCAATGTTGCGAAGCGAATGCCTTTAAATTGCGGCAACGATTGCAGACGCTCCACGATTTCTGCGACGGAATGCAACGGGGGACGTTGCGCGCGCTGTTCGTCGTCTTCGCCAAGATCGTATGCTTCATCAAAGGCGGGAATCGGCGAGCCCGTGGTTTTCGAGCTTGAAGTAGCCGACTCCGCCAACACGTCGTCCGCATTTTCGGAATCGTCGTCGATACGCGGGCAGACCACGTAGGCGAGCTCACCCGCATCAATGCGTTTACGGATCAGGGCGAACATTTCGCTCATCAGCGACGCATTGCTTTCCGGCACCACGAATGTACGAATTGGCTTGCGGCCGCCAGGAAGTTCGGTCAGCGCGGAAATATCAAGATCGCCGAACCAGGTCATGGCAGCGGTGCGCGGAATCGGCGTGGCCGTCATGACCAGCAAGTGCGGTGCCGTGGAGCCTTTGGCGTTCAACGATTCGCGCTGTTCCACGCCGAAACGGTGCTGTTCGTCGATGACCGCCAGCGCGAGGTTGGGCGCTTGGAAGGTTTTGGAGAACGCGGCGTGCGTGGCCACCACGATGCATGGTTTGCCGGAGGCCGCTTGCGCGAGGACGCGTCGGCGGGCGGCGAGTTTCATGCCGCCGGTGAGCAGCAGTACGGGAATGTCCGGCAGGCTGTTCGATTGGCCGTCCAGCAGTTTCTCCACCTGGCCGCCATCCGATTGTCCACCGTTTTGCGGTTCCGGCGCGTTTCCCGACGTGACTTGTCCACTTTCATCCACAACCGCATGGTGCGTTGATTTTGTCTGCGATTCCCCTGATTTCGTGTTTTCGTCAGCCTCTTCGCCGGTACCACACATCCGATCCACCATGCCGCGGATGCTGCTGTAATGTTGTTCCGCCAACACTTGCGTCGGCGCGACGAGCACCGCTTGTTTGCCGGAGCCGACGGCCTGCATCATAGCCGCCACCGCGACCACGGTTTTGCCGGAGCCGACCTCGCCCTGCAGCAGGCGTTGCATGGGGTAATCACGTGCCATATCGTCGGAAATATCGGCGATCACCTGCTGTTGCCCGTCCGTCAGCGAGAACGGCAGCGACTCGACGAAATCGTCTTTCAGCCGCGTGTCGGCGCAGGCTGTGGCCGTGGCCTTACGCGACGAATCGCGAGACTGCACCAGCGCGGTTTGGCAGATGAGCGCTTCCTCGTAGCGCAGTGTACGCAACGCCTTGTTGAAACCGTCGCGGTTTTGCGGATCGTGAATCGCCATGAACGCTTCGGCTCGGTGCATCAGCCCATGTTCCATACGAAACGCTTCCGGCATGATGTCGGGAATGGCGGCGGCAAGCGCTTCCGTCCGTGCCTGCCGGTCGGCTTGCGGCGCGTCGAATTCCCCATGTTGCGCGTCGCTGGCATCGGCGCCATGCAATGCACGGGCTGCCTGTGCCGCAGCGTATTCGTCACCGCACAGCCGGTCCATGCATTTTTCGATCGACTCGTGGATGTGTTCGCTGGAGATGCGCGAGTTCGCGTGGTAGACGGGACGTGGGCGGCATACGTGGCGCATCGCCTCCGGTACGGAAGCCGCATCGTATTTGAGATTCGGCATGGTCGGCGATTGCGGGACGACCGCCGGTTGTTCCGTGCCGAAGCCGTCATCCCATTCGGCGGCTTCCTCAGATGAGCGGCTGCGCAATTGCTCGCCGGCTGGATCGACCGTCAGTATGTCGGGATGGGTGAATTGCAGACGGTCGTTGTATACGCTTGGCTCGCCCGCGACCACCAGCAACGCGCCTTCGTGCAGTTTGCGCTGGATCCAATCGACGTACGACTTGCGATAGGAGAAGAACACGAGAGACGCCATGGAAGCGTCCATGTGCCGGCTGCGTGCGAAATCGCCGTCATCAACGTCGGCGATCAGCCGGAATCCGCGACGGGCCATCGGAAAGACGCGCACGCCACGCACGTGCGCGGCGAAGGCCATGTTCTCCCCTATTTTCGCTTCGCGCAGGGCGCGTGCCGGAACCGGGTCGGTGACGCGGAACGGATAGTAGGTCAGCGCGTCGCCCACGGACACCACGCCCAGCGATTTCAGCGCGCCGACTCTGCGGCGGTTCGTTTCGAACGAGGAAATCGGGGTTTGCCATGTGGTGCTCATAACACTCCATTGTGGCACGACCGGATGATTGTGCGGCGGGCTGAATTCCCCATTATTCGTGGCGGCGCCATTCGCCGCAACACGGCTTGTGGACGGCCAGATAAAGCAAAACCCCGGCGGCCATTCGGCTTACCGGGGTTTCAAGCTGTTATTTCGCGATTCACGCTTCAACGCGCTGGACCTTGCCAGCCTTGATGCACTTCACGCAAACGCGAACGCGAACGTTCTCGCCGTCGATGGTGGTGCGAACCGGCTGCAGGTTCGGGCGGAAGGTGCGCTTATTGCGAATATGTGAGTGCGAAACGGTGAAACCGGTCTGCGGTCCCTTGCCGCACACTGCGCAACGAGCTGCCATAATGGACTCCCTATAATTACTATTGACTTGCAAGTCTGCGCGTTCGACACCACACAACGAAGTGCATGGCAGAACACACAACTTCTCAACTATACAACCAGCCCCGGCCAATCGCAAACTTGTGGACGAAAATCGGCTTGCATTCCCCATATTCCGCCGTTTTTGCCATGTCTCGACAGCACGCGTATGCGGCCCGTACGGGCAGAACATGCTTGTTCATGCGCTGTTCATGTCGAATGGTCTGTTACCACCCGCCACGCCCGTACGATGAAGTAATGGAATAAGATGAGCCATAAGATTGACATTTAGCCGAAAAGAGTCAACATTGACCGACACAGCCGAGCCGCAGACCCAGCCGTCCCAGCAGAACGCGCAGGCCCAGCAGCCGCAGCAATCCAAGCATATGATGACGCCACGCGAGAAGAAGTGGATCGTCTACGACGTCGGCAATTCCGCGTTCGTGCTGCTGTCCACCGCCGTCGTGCCGATCTACGCGAATTCGCTGCTCAAGGCGGCCGGCGAGACGAACATCGTGTCGACGTGGGGCTACGCGCAGACCATCGCATCGCTCGTCATCGCCGTGCTTATGCCGCTGCTCGGCTCCATCGCCGACGTGCAGGGCATGAAGATCCGCTTCTTCACCGGCTTCTTCCTGACGGGCGTGGTCATGTGCTGCGCGATGGCGATGCCGCTTGGTTGGCTCGCGTTCATCATCGTGTACGTGCTGGCCACCATCGGCCTTAATGGTTCGCTTACGTTCTACGACTCCATGCTGGTGGACACGACTTCGAACGAACGGATGGACCGCATTTCCTCACACGGCTACGCATGGGGCTATATCGGTTCGACCGTGCCGTTCATCGTCTGCATCGCGCTGATTTTCGGAGGCCCCGCGCTGTTCGGCTGGTCGACCACAGCCTGCACGCGCGCCTCGTTCGTCATCACCGCGCTGTGGTGGGTGGCGTTCACCATTCCGCTGCTCACCAGCTATAAGCAGGTGCATTACCGCGCCACCGCGGGGCAGGCAGGCGAGGCCATTCGCGGCACGTTCGCCGAGCTCGGCTCCACGTTCCGCGCCATCCGCAAGAACAAGCCGCTGTGGATGTTCATGATCGCGTTCTTCTTCTACATCGACGCCGTCAACACCGTCATTTCCATGAGCACGTCGTATGGCACGCAGCTGGGCATCGACTCCACGCAGCTGGTCGTGGCGCTGCTCGTCACGCAGTTCGTGGCGTTCCCCTGCTCCATCATCTACGGCAAGCTGGCAGGCCGGTTCGGCTCGAAAACCATGATCACCGCGGCCGTGGTGGCGTACATGTGCATCGTCTTCTTCGCCGCGTTCTTCCTGCGCGCCGCACTTGAATTCTGGATTCTGGCGATTCTGGTCGGCATGTTCCAAGGTGGCATCCAGGCGCTGTCCCGCTCGTATTACGGCAAGATCATTCCGAAGGACCATGCCAACGAGTACTACGGCTTCTACGATATTTTCGGCAAGACGGCATCGATTATCGGCACGTTCCTCGTCGCTACCACGACGTCGCTGACTGGCAACGCGTCGATCGGCGTGCTGTCGATAGCCATTCTGCTGGCCGTCGCGCTCGTCTTCCTGCTTCTGCAGAAGGATCCGACCAAGGGTTCGACGGAAGCCGCAACCGTCGACTGACAGCTGCCGTCCGACAGCGTTCCGCTCGACAGCGATCGCTCGATAGCATTCCGCCTGACAATCGTCGTTCGGCGGAATGCGCCGTGCCGGCCTGCGGGAAACCGCGTAGGCCGGCACAACTTCGACAGTTACCATCTGGTATGTTATACTGGCATCGTTTGCACACCGTGGCGCAACGTAGCGCCGCTCCAGCAATGACGCAGAGAGAGGTAAACGATGTCATTGGCAAATGAACTAGTCGAAGCAGTGTCCGCATGGCCGGAAGTCGAGGCCATCACGTTGGGTGGGTCACGCGCCACCGGCGATAACGATGAAAAATCCGATTACGACGTCTACGTGTACGTCACCGCACCCGTGTCTGCCGAACGCCGCCGCAGGCTGCTGCGCAACTATTGCAGCCATATGGAAATCGACAACGATTTTTGGGAGACCGAAGACGACTGCACGCTGAACGACGGCACCAATATCGACGTGCTGTACCGCGATCTGGACCAGTTCGCAGCCAATGTCGCCGACGTGGTGGAACGGTTCCAGGCCAGCAACGGCTATACGACGTGCATGTGGCACAACATGCTCACCAGCAAGGTGCTGTTCGACCGCGACGGCCAGTACGCCGCGACCCGACAGCGGTTCGACGTGCCGTTCCCCGAGGAACTGCGCCGCAACATCATCAATCGCAACATGCGCCTGCTTACCGGCAACCTGCCGTCGTACGACGCACAGATCCGCAAGGCCGCGAGCCGAGGCGACAAAATCGCGGTCAACCATCGCATGGCCGCGTTCATGGAATCGTATTTCGATGTGCTGTTCGCGCTGAACCGCCGCACGCATCCCGGCGAGAAGCGTCTCGACAAGCTCGCCGAACGCGACTGTGCCATTCTGCCGAAGGATTTCCGCAAGTACATCGATACGCTGTTCGATTCGATGTACGCCGATCAGGCGGTGTTCAGCGAGACTTTGGGCGAAATCGTTGACGACCTGCGTCAGACGGTCGACGCGAACCTGTGATTTGACCGCGAATCCGGCGGTTCGACGCCGGTAGCGATCGGTTTTAGAAGAAGTTGAGCGCGCGGGCCACTTCGTCGACGATGTCGAACATGGCCTTGCGCGCACGTTCCGGATCGCCCTTCGCTATCGCGTCGGCGACCGCATCGTGCGCGTCGAGCGCGGCCGGCTTCGGCTTCATCGGGTATTTGCCGAGTTCCACACGGCCGCGCAGCACGGTGGCGATGGTGTCGGCAAGCGCGGCGAACAGTTCGTTGCCGCTTTCGCGCAGTATCAAAGTATGGAATTCCACGTCCAGATCGTGGAATTTGGTCAGGCCAGCAGCCCCCTCTTCGTTTGATTCGGCGATTTGGCGCATCTGCGCCGCGTAGACGGGGAATTTCGCCTTGACGTCGATGGAGGCGAGGCGTGCCGCCGAGGCCGCCGCAGCCGGTTCGACCGCCAATCGCAATTCGGTCAATGACGACAGCTGCCGCTCGCGCTGCGTGGAGTGGAGTCGCCATTCGATGACCTGATGGTTGAGCGCCTGCCAGTCGGAGAACGGCCGCGCCACCAATCCGACGCGTCGGCGCACCGTCACCGCACCCATGGATTCCAACGTTTTGGCGACTTCGCGCGCCACGGTACGGGAGATGCCGAAACGGTTCTGCACGTCTTCCAACGTCAAGCTTTCACCGGCCGGCCATTTGCCGTCCAGCATTTCGATGGCCAGCGTGCGGCACACTGCATCCTGCAGCAGTTCGCCGCCGTTTTCGTTTCCTGCCATCCACAATTCCTCTCGTTGTGCGTGCAAATCTTTTTTCAGGTTTTTGCGACACGCCGCATACGATTGCCGTTCGCGTGACGTCCGAATAATTACCCCCGCACGATTCGCGCGATTTGCCGCCGATTTGTACTACCTACAGCATAGCAAGTCGCATGATTATTTTTATTCGTAGTACTTTTAACTTGACTAGTACTACCTTTCATAGCTATATTGATGTCATCGCCGATGCGAAGTGGCACTGGCAATACAGCAGAGTTCAAGGAGGACAACATGAGCATTCACGTAGTGGTGATGGGTGTTGCAGGATGCGGCAAATCCACCGTGGCAGAAGCCATTCACGAACGTCTCGGATACGTGTACGCGGAGGGCGACGACTTCCATCCGCAGGCCAACATCGACAAGATGAGCGCAGGCATTCCGCTGACAGACGAGGACCGTTGGCCGTGGCTCAAGGTCATCAACACCTGGATGGTGGCTCGCGAGGCGCTGGACGAGAACACCGTGGTCTCCAGCTCCGCCCTGAAGCGCAGCTACCGTGAGGTGCTCGCCCAGAACGTTCCCACCTTCTTCGTGCATCTGACCGGCTCGCAGGAACTCATCCAGCAGCGTCTCAACGAGCGCAAGGGCCACTTCATGCCGCCGGCACTGCTGCCGAGCCAGTTCGCCATTCTTGAGCCGCTCCAGCCAGACGAGAACGGCGTGGAAGTCTCCATCGAAGGCAGCGTCGAGGAAATGGTCGAACGTGCCGTCGCCGCAGTGAACGAGTACGCGGCGAAGGTGGCCGCGCAATCGCAGCAAGCCGAGTGAACGGCGCAAGCCGCAACACAGCGCAAAATAATCGCACATAACTAAAAATCGAAAGAGAAATTCAACGAGTCAAGGAGGATTCATGAATCTCATCGCAGCGGCGATCATCGGCATCGCCGTCATCGTTCTTCTCATCGCGGCATGCAAGGTGCATCCGTTCCTGTCCCTGCTCGCCGGCTCATTCGTCATGGCCGTGTGCGCGGGCGTGCCGTTCGACAAGGCGTTCGATAGCTTCACTTCCGGCGTCGGCGGCACGATTTCCAACGTGGGCCTGCTTATCGCGTTCGGCTCGATCATCGGCACCATCCTGTTCAAGTCGGGCGGTGCGGACACCATCGTCGACACCATCATGGCCAAGACACCGTTGCAGCGTCTGCCGTGGGCCATGGCACTGATCGCGTTCATCGTGGGCATCCCGATGTTCTTCGAGGTCGGCGTGGTCATCCTCATCCCGGTGGTGCTGTTCGCCGCTCGTCGTTCCAAGTCCCCTGTGGTGCTGCTCGGCATCCCGGCCCTCGCCGGCCTGTCCACGCTGCACGCCTTCGTGCCGCCGCACCCCGGTCCGCTGACCGCCATCGGCGCGCTGAACGCGAACCTCGGCATCACCCTGGCCCTCGGCCTGATCGTGGCCATCCCGACCGTCATCATCTCCGGCCCGCTGTTCGGCAGGCTCGCCGCCAAGTGGGTTCCGATCGCAGCTCCGGAGAACGAGGCTGAGGCCGAAGCTCCGAAGTCCGCGGAAAACCGCCCGTCCTTCGGCACCGCCCTGTCCGTGATCCTGCTGCCGGTCGTGCTGATGCTCGCCGCGTCCATCGTGGATCTGACCGGTCAGAACACCACCGCCTGGGGCCGTGTGATCGCGTTCCTCGGCACCCCGCTCGTGGCACTGCTCATCACCACCGTCTTCGCCATGGTCGCCCTTGGCTACATGCAGAAGTTCTCCCGTGACGCCGTCAACGGCATGGTCGGACAGTCCTTCGGCTCCGTGGCCGGCATCATCCTGATCGTCGCCGCAGGCGGCGGCTTCAAGCAGACGCTGGTCGACTCCGGCATCGGCGACGTGATCGCCAACTCCATCACCGAATCCGCCATGAACCCGCTGATCGCAGGCTGGCTGGTGGCCGTGCTCATCCGTCTCGCCACCGGTTCGGCAACCGTGGCGACCGTCACCGCCTCCGGCATCATGGTGCCGCTCGCCGCCGGCATGAGCCCGACCCATCTGGCACTGCTGGTGCTGGCCATCGGCGCAGGCTCCGTGTTCTTCTCCCACCTCAACGACGCCGGCTTCTGGCTGGTCAAGGAATACTTCGGCATGAGCGTGGGCCAGACGCTGAAGACCTGGTCGCTGATGGAAACCATTCTGTCGGTGGTCGGTCTGGGCTGCGTGATGCTGCTCTCGCTGGTGCTTTGACGCACTGAACGCAGCAATCGCAACCACACTCACATAACCCAAAACATAACCAAAACTTGCCGCCCGCAAAGCTTGCCGCAACCTTCTTTTCTGCGTTGCGGAAGGCGCGGGAAGCCAACGGGCGGCATCAATCCTTATTCAAAATCGCAAAAACTTTTCAACCATTTTTAGAGAAAGAAGCACATCATGCAGTTGGGAATGATCGGCCTGGGACGTATGGGCGGCAACATGGCGAAGCGCATCGCGGCGGCAGGGCATGAGGTGGTCGGCTACGACCACTCCCCCGAGTCGGACCGCACCGTGGCAAGCCTGAAGGAACTGGTGGCCGCGCTGAAGGCCCCGCGTCTGGTGTGGGTCATGGTGCCGGCCGGTGAAGCGACCGACAGCACCATCAACGAGCTTGCCGAGCTTCTTCAGCCGGGCGATATGATCATCGACGGCGGCAACTCCCGTTACACCGACGACGCACGCCACGCGGCCGAACTGGAGCCGAAGGGCATCCATTTCATGGATTGCGGCGTCTCCGGCGGCGTGTGGGGCATCGACCGCGGCTACGCGCTTATGGTTGGCGGCAGCCAGGGGGACTTCGAGAGCGCGCGCCCGATTTTCGAGGCACTTAAGCCGGAAGGCGATTCCGGCTTGGTGCTGGCCGGCCCGGTGGGCGGCGGCCACTTCGCCAAGATGGTGCACAACGGCATCGAATACGGCATGATGCAGGCCTTCGGCGAAGGCTTCGCCACCATGGTGAAGTCCGATCTCGTTGAGGATCCGGCGGCCGTGATGAGCTCCTGGAGGGACGGTTCCGTGGTGCAGTCCTGGCTGCTCGACCTGCTGGCCATCGCCTTCAAGTCCGACCCGACGCTCAAGTCCATGCCGCCGGTCGCCAACGAGTCCGGCGAGGCGAAGTGGATGATCGAGGCGGCTCTCGAACTCGGCGTGCCGACCCCGGCCACCGCGGCCGCACTGTACGCACGTCAGACCTCGCGCGGCGGCGCCGACAACATCCTGCGCGTCGTGTCCACCATGCGCGCCCAGTTCGGCGGCCACGTCACCAAGATCGACGAGATCGCCACCCACTGACGGATTCACGCATTAACCGATTCAGATTCCTTCCTTCCCCATAACAGACTTCGCCCGGAGCTGGACCCCACCAGCTCCGGGCGAACCTGTATCAACGCACACGGTCCCGTCAGACAGTCGGCTTGCCGCCCCACAATCCTGCACTATCTCGCTTATAGATGGCGGATTTTCCAAATCGCCCCACGGTATCTCGCTTATAGATGGCGGGGTCCTACAGCAAAAAGCCGGTTAGGGGGCAATATCCATACCCTCCAACCGGCTTTTCCCCCGCATCATCCGCCATCCATAAGCGAGATGGCATCAGGCACGAGAGCGAATCCGCCATCTATAAGCGGAATATAGGCGAAATACGCGAGCGGCTCAGCGGCCGTACACCTCGTGCACGAATTTCTCAAGCGCCGCGATGGAACGCTCCACCTTCTCCGTGTCGATGCAGTAGGCCATGCGGAAGTACCCGGACACGCCGAAGCTGTCGGACGGCACCAGGATCAGGTCGTATTCCTTGGCCTTCATGCAGAACGCCACGGCGTCGTCCTCCAGCGCCTTGGGGAAGATGTAGAACGTGCCGCCGGGGCGTACCACGTCGAAGCCGATGCCGGTCAGCGCATCGTAGAGCAGGTTCATGTTCGTCTCGTAGACGTTGAGATCGGCGGTCTGGTCGATGACCTTGGCCACGCCCAGCTGAATCGAGCTCGGCGGGCAGTTGTGGCCGGTGCCGCGCGAGATCTGGCCCATCATGGGCACGAGCAGGTCGGCGTCGGTGGCTGTGGGATTCACCGCGACATAGCCGATGCGTTCGCCAGGCAGGCTCAGCGACTTCGACCACGAGTAGCAGGTCAGCGAGTTCGCGTAGAAGCTGGCCGGGTAGGGCTGGGTGGCGCCGTCGAACACGATTTCGCGGTACGGTTCGTCGCTGATCAGGAAGATATCGTGGCCGTATTCGACCTGCTTGGCGGTCAGGATCGCGGCCAGACGCTTGAGCGTGTCCGCTGAATACACCGCGCCGGACGGGTTGTTCGGGGTGTTGATAAGCACGACCTGCACGTTCGGGTTAAGTGCAGCCTCGAATGCGTCGAAGTTGATTTGGAAGTTCTCGGTGTCGGCCGGCACGATGGTCAGCTTGGCGCCGGCGCCCTTGACGTACGGCTGGTATTCGGGGAAGTAGGGGGCGAAGGTGATGATCTCATCGCCCGGCTTGGTCACCGCACGCATCGCGTGGGACAGCGCGCCCGCCGCGCCCGTGGTCGGGAAGATGTGGTTGCCGGTGTATGCCATGCCGAAACGTTCGTTGAGGTTTTCGGCGATCGCGTCCTTGACGGATGGGATACCGAGCGAGGGGGAGTAGCCGTGGATGGCCACCGGATCGCCGTTTTCGTAGAGGTCGACCATGGCGTCGGTGAAGGATTTCGGAGCCGGCACCGAGGGATTGCCAAGGCTGTAATCGAACACGTTCTGGTAGCCGATTTCGGCACCGCGGCTCGTGGCGTACTCGCTCAGCTCGCGAATCACGGACTTGCCGCCAAGCATGGCCTTGTATTCCTCATTGATCATGGCTGTTCTCCTCGCATGGTTGTACTGGTATGCACCACGCTACTACTATCGCGGCCGGTTTGCGCCATTTGCCGCGCCGTGCCTAAGCCGGCTGTTCTATTTGTTCTATTAGTTCTATTAGTGGAGTTTGGACCGGCATATACCCTTGCAATAAAGCCATTTGTAGGGTCTGAGGCTTTCCGGGGTTGCTTGTCTCATAGATTTTCGGCCTCTTGATATTTGCGGTTGATAGCTGTGATGTGTGTGGGCGATGGCTGTTGAGGCATCATGGGGATCTCTTCGACTGTCCGCCGTCGCCATGCCGCCATGATGCCTACAGAAAGTCGAGTTGCGTATTTCCGCCAAGCAGGGTGGTAACCGGGGGGGGCGATC
>ERZ780139.2382-NODE-2382-length-14135-cov-2.791122_pt1 | contig 14135 bp, 10 predicted proteins | sample MGYA00511476_ERZ780139 | MGnify/ENA primary metagenome ERZ780139 (study PRJEB29588, sample SAMEA2158190) | human gut metagenome | biome: human gut; feature: human-associated habitat; material: faeces | place: Denmark | collected 2008/2010 ... | reverse complement strand
CCTCAATTTTCTGCCGCCTGCATCGAACTGATAATCGGTCCCCGCGAGAAAATCTTTGCCGACCTTGATATTTAAGGCTATTTTTTCAATCGCTTCCGCCATCGCTTCTCCGTCCTGACGGACCGTAGCTTCCATACTCCCGTTCCTCATCGCGTCGAGCGCCGTAGCTAAAGCATCTACTCCGTAAACCGGAATATACGGCTTTGAAGCGTCATTTTTACTCCCCGTTTCGTTATACCCCCTCGCCTTTAAGGCAGAAATTACCCCTAATGCCATATCGTCGTTATTACAGATGACAAGCTCTATATTCGGACGGTTATTTTCTACTTTGAAAAGCGCGCTCATCATAGAATTTGCAGTGGCACTGTCCCAATTTGCCATTTGCTCTTCGCCTACGCGTTGAAGAATATCTCCTGATTTATTCGCCACCGTCAAACCCGTATTCTCCGCCAAAATTCGATTGGCTTCGGAAACGGAATATTTCGTCCTTCCGTCTGCTTCGGCATTGCCCACCTCCGCGCGAAACATCGCATATTGAATCTTTCCGTCGCCGTTCAGGTCTACTGCATCGTAGTTGTCAACCAGGTAGTTACCGATCATTTCGCCCTGCATATGTCCGGCTTCCGGAGCATCTGTACCAACGAATGCACACTTGTCATAGCTTCCAAGTACTTTTCCTTCGTCTTCGTCACCTTCAACTGCACGGTTGAAGAAGATTACAGGGATATCTGCTGCTTTTGCTTTTTCAACGATCTGAGAAGAAGCGTCTACAGAACCAGATGTTACGATGTTAACGATCAGTACGTTTGCACCTGTCTGGATAGCTGTATCGATCTGCTCGTTCTGTGTTGTCTGGTTGTTGTTTGCATCGTAGTCCTGATATTTAACACCCAGTTCGTCCAGTTTAGCATCCAGTGCTGTACGTACGGAAGCGATGTATGTATCGCCGTATGTATAGTACATAACTGCTACGTCTGCGTTAGACAGGTCAACATCGCCTGCTGCATCTGCTACGGACTGTGCTTCTGACTCAGCATCAGCTGCTGCTGTATCAGCTGTTGCATCAGCTGTTGTATCAGCTGCTGCTTCTGTTGCTGCTGTTGTATCAGCTGTTGTATCTGTTGTGTTGTTAGATGATTCGCATCCTGCAAGCAGAGATGCTACCATTGCTGTTCCAAGTAAACCAGCGATTACTTTTTTCTTCATGATAAGTTCCTCCCAAAAAAAATGATTTGTTTTTCATTACTCTAACAATATAGCACAAAGTTCTCAATTTTCCAATATGATAATTTACGATTTTGATATAATTTTCTATTTTTTTCTTAAGATTTAAACCACCGTTTCATACTTTTGCACGAAAACGAGATTTAATTTTTGTTACTTTTTTCGAAAGCAAAGAGTCTTCTCTGACATTCTTCATCATACATGTTCTCTTTGTCCACTGCGATCGTATCCGTATAAATGGTATCTTTGATGGAATATCCGTTGATCAGCTTGTAGGCGGTCTCCACGCCGAGATACCCCATGGCATAGGAATTCTGTACGATCAGGGTGTCCACTTCCCCCGTCTCCAGCATGCCGACCGAAACCACATTGCTGTCAAATGCGACTACACGGACATTGTCTTTCAGCCCAAGTTCCTGGATTGCATAGCCGACCCCGAGTGTTGTCCATTCGTTAAAGGTGACGATCACATTAATCTTCGGATGCTTTTTCAGCATTTTCTTTGTTCGTTTTTTTGCATTTTCTGTATCGGAAAGCACATTGATCACGGCATCAATTCCGGCTCTTTCATCACGCAGAATGCTATCCCGGAATCCTTCTTCTCTTTTCTGTCCATTGTCCGAGTTTTTATCGTAATTCACAATGCCGATATGGATTTCTTCGTTTTCATCTTTCATGGCTGCTTCCGCTGCCTTACATCCAGCATCGTAATTATCGGTTCCGATCCGGCAGCTGACCGCATCGCTGTCCACGTCGCTGTCGATGACCACAACCTTGACCCCTTTGCCTGCCGCATCATTGATCGCATCGGCATTTGCCTCATAATCTACCGCAGAAAAAATAATGACTTCCGCTCCGTCTTCCACTGCCTTTGCAATCATCTGATTCTGTGTCTCATAATCTTCTTCGTTTTTCGGTCCCTCGAAAGTCAGATCCAGATTGCATGCCGTGGCAGCATTGCTCGCCCCTGCATATACCGATTTCCAGAATCCGGAAACGGTTGACTTTGCAATAAAAACAACTTTGTGCTTCTGATCGCTGCTACTTTCACTTTCTTTTCCGTTGAGAATCGGACGGTGAAAAGCCGTCAGACAGAAGATCAGCACCAGACAGACCAGAAATGCCATCCACAGGATGCGGTTTCTCCACCTATTTGTCTTCATAGCTTCCCTCCGTTACTTTCGGCATCATAATCGTGACACAGGTGCCTTCATCTAGCTCACTCTTTATGGTCAGGCCGTATTCTTCCCCGAAATAGATCTTGATACGGTCATTTACATTCTTGATTCCGATTCCGGCACGGTCGCTTCGTTCCTTTTTCAGTACTTCCTCGCACTGTTCTTCTGTCATGCCAACTCCGTTGTCCTCCACCGTAAAGATGATCTTGTCTTCGCTCTGATGGATACTGATCCTGATCATGCCCTCATCTACCATACGATCCATGCCGTGATAAATTGCATTCTCGATGATCGGCTGCAGTGTGATTTTATTACAGTAATAAGAAAGGCATGCCTCATCAACGTCAAATTGATACCGGAACTGATTTTTATAGCGGAAATTCTGAATATGCAGATAGCTCTGTGCATGCTGCAGCTCTTTCTCAATCGGGATCAGCTCATGTCCGCGGCTGATGCTGATGCGGAACAGCCTTGCCAGGGCATTGACCATCTCCACGGCATCTTCATTGCGTCCGGCTTCGCACATCCAGGCGATCGCATCCAGTGTATTATAGAGGAAATGTGGATTGATCTGTGCCTGAAGTGCCTTCAGTTCTGTTTTCCGAAGGCTGATTTCTTCCTGGCGGACTTCTTCCATCAGCTTCTGGATCCGTACTGCCATATGTTCAAACGAATCCGACAGGGCGGAAATCTCTTTGGTTCCCGTCACCGGATGATAGACAAACTCGGCACTGTTTCCCTCGAATTCTCCCATCGCACGCACCAGGCTTGTAACCGGTTTTGAGAACAGATCCGAGAAAACGCTGCCAAGGAACACCGTTCCGGCAAGTACGATCGCCAGGATCACGACCAGGCTGCTGACTACGCGTTCCACTTTGTTTGTGATCATTTCATCCACATAGCATACTCCCACGATATGCCAGTCGCAGTTCTGAAGGGAGTTGACGGTGTAAATCACATTAGACTTGATGTACGTCCCGTTCTCCATATTTTTCTGGTTTTCTTCTTTTAAAGAAGCGTAAATGAGCTGCTGCTGCGGATGATAGACAATGTTTCCGGCATCATCGGCAATATAACAGTAACCATGCTGCCCGATCCCGACATCATCCACATAATCGGCGATATTGTAAAAACTGATATCCACCGCTACCTGGATCGTATTCCCGTTTGCATCCTGCATGTTCTGGGAAATCGTTACCACCCACGGATAGTAGTCCACAAACAGGGATTCTACATGCGGTTTTGTGATATTTAAAATTCCTTCTTCCTGCGGCAGATCACGCACATAAGAAAGATTTTTGATATAATTTTCTTTTAATTTCTGACCATTTGTCCAGCATTTTAAGATCTTGCCGTTCATATCATAGGAAGTAACTGCAACAACATCGGATCTTATCTTCAGAAGATTGGAGAAAAAATTATTTGCTTCTTCCTCCTCTTTCTGAATGTTAGCACAGATCATCTGCATGATATCGCTCATGTCTTCGGTATAGTTGAAAACGGTATTTTTCACCTGTACAACGGCCTGCTCGCTCGTTGTGATCGCATTCTGCTCCATATCATTACGGTAAAGATTGACAAATATAAGCAGTGATACGACTGAAGTGATCATAACGATCACGCTCACCAGGATGACAAACAGACTCGACAGTGAAATCTGCTGAAACCGCTTCACCGCCTGTTTAATCCTGTCTGCCATCTTCATACGTTCTCCTGCAGCTGTTCGGTGAAACACCGGTATATTTTTTGAAGCAATAGCTGAAATAATGCTGATCGTTGTAGCCGCATTTTTCCGATATCTCACGGACTTTCATGTTGGTGTCCATCAGAAGCTCTTTGGCTGTCTCGATACGCTTTTTCGTAAGCAGCTCTTTGAACGTCTCACCGGTATCCTTTTTCAAAAGTGCACTTAAGTAGTTCGGGCTGACGGAAATCTCGGTGCTGACCGAGACAAGGGACAGATCCGGATCGGCAAATTTCTCGTTGATGATGCGGATCGCACGGTTGCAGAGCATCACACTGCTTTTCTTTCGCTGGTCTGCGATCATCAGGCGTGCCGTAGTGCAGATATCTACATAGAACTGCCTGGAATCTCCGATATTGCCGAACATTTTCATGCTGTACATCGGGAACTTCTGCTGCATCTGCTGAACCACTTCTTCTCCGGCAACCGAATAAAGTACCTGATAAACCGTCGAAACGATCAGCATCAGGATAAAATCCGTCTCAGACTGAGAGATCTTGTGCTGTACGACCTGGTCAAAAAAGTTCTGCAGATAGCCGCTGATCTCCTCCGGTCTGCCTTTTCGAAGCAGATTTTCGATATCTTCCACGGTCTGATGCACCATCACCTTGTCAAAGCTCTCTGTCCGTTCATCGTCTGATATAAAATGAATGTTTCCTTCTTCTTTTCCGTAATTTGCAGCCGCACTCATCGCCTCCAGATAGCACTCATGACATCTTTCCAGCTTTTCGACTACTCTGCTGACTCCGATCACGCTGTCCATCCCCATGATACGCTCCACACTCTGACAGATGTCATCTACCAGAATATGCAGATATTTATCAAAGCCACGCGGCGTTGCCAGAAGCAAAGATACTACGCGTCCCTGTAAATAGACGCTGCAGTACTTGGTGTACTTTTTGAGGATGGAATCGATCGCCTTGACGCTGCCTCTTGTCGTGCAGTTCTTTCCGTCTTTATCCAGGATTCTGGTGACCATCACCGCATAATTCAAGGCTTCCGGCTCTTCCCCGTCGAGCAGTCCGCAGGAAATTGCCTCTTTCATCAGCATCCTGTGCTCTTCTTCCGGAAGTTCCCCGCCAAAGCCATCCAGAAGCAACGGTGTCAGAAACTCTCTTTTCTCCATATGCTCCTGACGCATCCCCGGCTGGGAAAATACCTGAAACTTCTGATCGATCTTCTCTTTTATCTTCAGGAGCTCTTTTTCAAGTTCGGAAGATGAGATCGGTTTTAACAGATAGCTGATAATATTATATTGTATGGCCTGCTGTGCATAAGAAAAATCATCAAATCCACTCAGAAATGCGATCTGGGTAGCCGGCCTTATCTCCCGCACCTGGCGTGCAAGCTCGATGCCGCTGATAAATGGCATGCGTATATCCGTCAGAAGCAGATCCGGCTCCAGCTTTTCCGTCAGTTCCAAAGCTTCCGCACCGTTTTCCGCCTCTCCGATCACCTGAAAACCGACGCTTCCCCAGTCTACTTTCCGGATCAGGGAACGACGGATCTCTTGCTCGTCATCTGCAACAATCACTGTGTACATGGTGTTCTCCTTTACTAACTTTTCGGTATTCTCACAGTTACCTTTTTCCTTCCATTATACCCAGAATTGCAGATTTGTCAAAAAAAAGGAGGACTTTTCAGTCCTCCCACGGGCGAATGCGGTATTTTGCCCCTATGCGGTCACAGATTTCCTGACACTGCTTTTCTTCTTCGTGTGTGATGGTCGTCTCTACGGTCGTCATCACAACATTTGGAATGTATTTTGTACATTCTTTTGTGAAATCGATCATGGCATCAAATGACTTTTCTCCGAATTTGCTGCGTACCAGCCTGTGGTACTCATCTGCATTCGGGGTATTCAGGCTGACAGAAATCGTATCCACAAGACCTTGCAGTTCCGGAACGATGTCTCTTTCATTGACCAGACTGCCAAGTCCGTTTGTGTTGATACGGATCGGCATATTGTACTTTTCTTTGATCAGCTTTGCACTCTGTTTCAGCACATCGAGTGCCTCGGTCGGTTCGCCGAATCCGCAGAATACCACTTCTTTATATTTTGAAAAATCTACGGCTTTCATGGCTTCCTGCACTTCTTCAAAAGATGGTGCATGCTCCAGCCACAAAACATGGGAATTTTCCATGTGATCTCTGGTCTGACGCAGGCAGAAGGTACAGGCACATGGACATTTATTGGTGAGATTTACATAGATATTATCGTGTACTTCATAGAAAATCGTCATTTCTTTTTTCATAATGTAGCATTCCTTTCAGTCTGTTTTTAATTTTCCTAAAACTTCTTCAAAACATACGCCGTCTGTCAGCGGAATATTCAGTTCCTGTGAGCGGATAATACATTTTTTGATAAAATCGGAAGCTTTCTTCACGGATTTATAGAACGGCACTCCGTTGACGGCATCGGCTGCAATGATGGATGCAAAGATATCGCCGGTTCCGGAACGCTGTGTTCCTTCTTTGTGGGTACGCAGCACTTTCGGCTGCTGCCCTTCTTCGTAACAGAAGTTTGCAATAAATCCGCCCTGGACGATACCGGTGATGGCAATTTTTTTCGGTCCCATCTTGTGGATCTTTTCTGCCATTTCCTGGATTTCTTCGATCTTCCATTTTTCTTTGTACGGTGTATCGGTAAGCACGCAGGCTTCTGTGACATTCGGTGTGAGAATGTCGGCAAACTCGACCAGTTTTTTCATTTCACCGCACATTTCTTCTGTGTAGGTCGGATATGGTTTTCCATAATCGCCCATTACCGGATCAACGATGATCTGTGTTTCTTCTGTTTTAAACTCTTTAAAAAACTTTTTTACAATCTCGATCTGTTCTTTGGAACCTAAAAATCCGGAACAGATCCCGTTAAAATGAAGATCCAGTTTTTTCCATTCCTGCATATAAGGAACCATGCGGGAAGTATAGTCTTCGAAAAAGTAGCTTGGAAAACCCGTGTGGTTGGAAAAAATGGAGGTCGGCAGCGGACAGCACTGCACCTTCATAACAGAGAGAATTGGCAGTGCTACTGCTATCGAGCATCTGCCAAATCCTGAGAAATCATTGATCACTGCAATTTTTTTCTGATTGTTGTGAGACATATTTCACCTTTCCTATGCAAGTCGTTTGATAAATACCGGAATTTTAGCTTTTTCAAATGCAAATCCGATCACATAGAACAGCAACAGTCCGATCACACCTTCTGTGGTCAGTCCCGGGATCTGGGCAAAACCTGCTGCCATGCCGCCGTAAAGGAAGCATCCTGCAAACGTATAGCCTGCAATCATGATCACGATACCTGCCGCTGCTCCGAGAAATGTACGGAGACGCATCATACGGATCTCTTCGCCTTCGCGATAAGCGATCATAGCGATCACAAGTCCCATGATCCCTTTGATGATCAGTGTCGGAATGATCCACTGTGTATAGCCGCTGAGCAGATCTGCCAGACAGGAGCCAATGCCGCCTGCCAGCATTCCGGTCATATTTCCAAAATAAACACTAACCAGCAGAATGCAGCAGTTCCCAAGATGCATGTAACCAAGCGGGATCGGGATCTGGATCACCATGGTCGATACACAGACAAGTGCGATCGCCAGAGCATTGATTGCCAGTTTCTTTGCTGTCCAGTTTGTACTTTTCTTTTCGTTCATACTTTTCTCCTTCATGACGCACTTGCTGCGTCAATAATGGCAGATTTGGAAGTCAACTTCCAAACTTTCACCTTCCTGTTTTTTCTTGCTGTTCAGTATAAGCTTTTTTTGTCATTTAAAAAACAGACAATATTCAGCATTTTTACAGGGTCAGTTTTAAGCATATGCTTTGATAAAGCGGAAAAGAAACTTCTTTTTGCGGCTCATGCCCTTCAAAACCATACGGCAGGTGTAACGATAAAGTCCCCTCAGCTGCATGGTTTCCTCTTTTGTCACCGGATCACCCGCAAAGTTTGCCCGCATCACAATGTCCATCGCCTGATCAAGTTCTTCTTTGTTCAGCCACTGGAACTGTTCACAGACCTTCGCCGTAAATCCGTCTTTCATGCAGTCCAGTCCCTGCGGCATTCCGGCAAAAACGAGCACTTCATAGAAATCCCTGAAAATCTCCTGTGCATTTTCGCCGCTGCGTCCGCGAAGTCGGATCGTCCGCCTTGCAAACAGGATCAGCCCTGCAAAGATCAGAGACAGAAGAACGGCTGCGATCGATACGATCCCTGTCTGTGTGCCCGAAAGACTTCCATTCATGCCACTTGCACCATATCCGTTTTTGCTGTCAAAATCACTGCTCTGGTCTGCATTTTGTTTCCTCGTATCCGGAGTCTGATCCTCATTTTTATCGTTGTTCTGCGTTCCATCTTCTGTATCCATGCTCTCTGTCTGCTGTGTTTCCAGACGGGACGCCACTTCTTCGCTCTGCTGCTGTTTTTCCTGCGGACTTTCGCCATAGTAGGATAAATCTGCACCGGAATCATAGGACGGCGTTGTCTCAAATGGAATCCAGCCATAGTAGTCCGTATAAATTTCTGCCCAGGCATGTGACCTGCTGTCTTCTACGTTTGCGAGCCATCCGGCTCCATCCTGCCAGTCAAAATCAGCTGCCGGAATGGCAAATCCGGTCGCATAACGTGCCGGGATGCCGTACATCCGCATCAGAAGCACAGCTGCCGTCGCAAAATGCACGCAGTACCCTTCGTGTTTTTCAAACAGGAAATATTCTGCAAAATTCTGATTTTTTGGAAAACGTCCGACCTGTGGATTATAAACAGCACTCTCATCGAGAAACGTCCGCACGATATTGCAGATTTCTTCGATATCCGCCCCTGGATTGTCCGCCACAAACTGCTGCATCCGCTCTGTTCCCTTTGTCGGATAATCCAGATAATGCTGATACACATAGTCGCGGTAATCGTCCGTCAGGCTGTCAGCCGGTTCAGTGAAAAGATATGCAATTCTCTCGATTGGATAATAACGATATTCCTTTTCTGTGCCGTCATCAGACATACCCTGGGAAAAATAAGGAGCGTAGGGATGACTGGCATCGCTTTTCCCCTGTGGAAAGCCAACTGTCAGACGGACTGCCCCATCATATCCCTGTGTATTCGACCAGGCTGCCGCTCTCTGGCAGAAAATTTCTGCTTTCTCTTCCGGATCGTCGTTTGCTTTCCACCTGCTATTCGAGTATTTCGTACCGGTGTATACTTTCAGATAGAGACTGCCCTGCGGCTGCTGATCCTGGCTGACTGAAAAAAGCACTTCGCCTGTATTCAGGAAAAAATCAGCATCGTTGATCGTACCTTCGCTCACGCCGCCGGATGCTATTTGTGGCATCTGGCTCTGAAGCGGAGCCGTCCATTTCTCGATCTCTTTTATAAAGGACGTCTGCTGGATCCTGGCTCTCGTCTGTTCTTTTCCCTCAAAAAGCGGCTCCAGAAGGGATTTTCCGGCTGAAAATCCGATCAAGAGCAACAGCAGCGATAGAATCCCCAGAAAGAAAGCACTGCCATTTCTCTGCCTGTCGTGTTCTTCTGCGGAGGATGCGATCAGTCCCAGTGCACACAGCAGCATGCAGAATGTCCCCATGCCATCCGGAACCTGTCCGAAAACAAACGCCGTACAGAATGGAAGCACCAGAAGTAAGACCGCCAGATATTTGCCGATTTCTGTGCTCAGACAGATAAAAAACAGATCATACAGCAAAAAAACGACCACGATCAGGGCACAGGTGATCTCATATTCACTACCGATCCCCTGATAAACACCCCCAGGCACTGTCATTCCGGACTGGAAAACCCTGCTGATCTCCGAGAATCCTTCCAGGATCACGGAAAAACGCATCCACACAAGAATGGCCGTGACCGCCAGTGTGAGCAAAAGCAGCAGAAACTGCCTTTTTCTCATCAGATAGAGTATGCCCATCCAGATCCCGGCTGCCAGCAGCACACCATACAGCAAATCCGCATCATACACAACGTTTATGATTCCAAGAGCCGTCTTCATCCATCCGAAAACACCAAGGATCATATAGCAGACCGGAACGATCGCAAGAAATCCGGATGTTACCGTTCTCTTTTCTTTTTCGGAGATACTTGCCTGCAAAGAGAGGCCTGTATCTTTTTTTCTTTTTTTCATATCTTACACTTCCAATACAAAGCCTGAGAGGCTCTCTTTCAACTCCTCTTCTCCAAATGTTATGGTATCTTCTTCGTCTCTTTGCAGATTTCCTTCTTTGTCCAGAATCAGAACGGTGCTGTAAGTTCCTTCCGGATAGGAGGAAAAATAAGCTGCTTTCACATCATATTCCTGCTTATAAAAGGATGTTCGCATCAGAAGATCCAGCATTTCGTAGAGATCCTGTTCTTTTTTCACTGCATGACGCCGGATCTGTCCTTCTTTTTCATCGTACCACGCCACAAAATGCGGACATTCTGCCTCAAGCATGGAAAAACAAAGCGAAGCCGCCAGCTCAAAAAAGTGATCTGCTCTTTTTGCACCACCTTCTTTCTGACTAAGCTCCAAAAGAAGCAATACCTTGCAGCCGCACGGCATACTGTATTCTTTTGTCATCAGCTCACCGCTTCTTGCACTGCTTTTCCAGTGGATCTGCTGCATCCGGTCTCCCGGTCGGAATTCGCGGATCTGAAAAATCTCGGACGGATCGTCCCCGCTTCGCTCCTTCTCATATTCATCGCCTTCCACCGGAAAATTTCTGGTTTTCATGGAAACCTCCACCGGAAACGTGTGGATATCAGGCAATACATTAACATTTATCTGAGACCGTACTCTGACCTTTCTTGCAAAAAGATGCAGATAATCACTCACCTGCACTTTTTTGAGTGAAAAGACCATTTTGCCGCAGTAATCTGCTTTTGCACTGATTTTTATCGTTTTTTCCGCTTTTGCCGCCACACTCTCATTCACGATCCTTTTTTCACTGCATCCGCCGCTGCGGTTCTCACATTCCAGAATGGTATATACAGCAGATACCGGCAGCACTCCGCTGTTTTTTATATGAAACTCCATCTCAAACGTCTGTTTCTTTGCAGATACCGGCACTTTCATATCCAGCCATACACGGATATGCAGCTTAAGATACCAGGACATCAGAAACATAACTGCTGCCAGAAGCAATTCAAATGCCAGCATCGCAAGCATCCAGGTGCTATCATACATGATCTCCAGATATATTGTGATAAGAACCAATATCATATACCATACTTTTCTTATCATACCTACCTCCGCTAATTCTTTTTCGGTGATGGTTTTGCCACGCCGGCGAAAATCTCTTCCAAAACTCCTTCTGCTGTCACATGGTTGGCTCTTGCCTTGGAGTTTAAACGGATTCGGTGATGGTTGACTGCCAGAAATACCTTCTCCACATCGTTTGGCACGACATAATTTCTTCCCGCCAGATAAGCAGCCGCCTTGATCATCCCCGCCAGGGCGATCGTTCCTCGTGGGCTTACACCAAGCTCCAGCATCGGATGCTGTCTGGTCTTTGCGATCAGCTCTGCAATATAATTGTAGATCACATCATGGATAAAGATTTTGTCGACTTCTTCCTGCATTGTCAGCAGATCGTTCATCTGGATCACCGGTGAAATGCGATCTACCGGACTGCCGCTTCTGTGGTCTTTTAAAATGGCAATTTCGTTTCGGATATCCGGGTAGCCCATGGAAATACAGATCATAAAGCGGTCCAGCTGGGATTCCGGCAGCATCTGTGTTCCTGATGAGCCGATCGGGTTCTGTGTCGCCATGACGATGAACGGCTTCGGCACTTCTCTTGTGATGCCATCCACCGTCACATTTCCTTCTTCCATCACTTCCAGCAGTGCGGACTGTGTTTTCGGGGATGTACGGTTGATCTCGTCTGCCAGAAGCAGGTTGCACATCACCGCCCCCGGCTGGTACTCGAATTTGCCGGTGTCCTTGCGGTAAATGGAAAATCCTGTGATATCTGCCGGCAGCACATCCGGTGTAAACTGCACACGGTTCTGGCTCATGGCACATGCCCTTGAAAATGCCAGTGCCATCGTGGTCTTTCCCACACCCGGGATATCCTCGATCAGAATATGTCCCCTCGCAAGAATGGCCATCATCACCATTTCCACGCAGGAATCTTTTCCAATGACTGCTTTTTTGACTTCGTCAATTACATTTAATGCATTTACCAGATACATAGTTTCCTCCTGAAAAATGCCACAGAACCCTCTCTTCTCTATGAGATTGTCCTGCGGCATTTTTGTCACATTATACTGAAATTTCAATATTTCTTCCGGTTTTCTGATATTTATAATACCGCACGCCTGCCGCATTCATCATACGTTTGGATGCACGCACGCTCGGCGTACCATCGTATTTATCGCAGTCGTATACTACGGTTCGGATTCCGCACTGAATGATCGCTTTGGCACACTCGTTGCACGGAAAGAGCGAAACATAAAGCTTTGCTCCCTCCAGGCTGCCTCCCCGGTAATTGAGGATTGCATTGAGTTCGCTGTGCGTTGTATAAAAATACTTGGTATCGTACGGATCTCCTTCTCTTCTCCACGGGAATTCATCATCGGAACATCCCTTTGGAAATCCATTATATCCAATGGACAGGATTTTATTATCCTCGCTCACAATACAGCAGCCAACCTGTGTATTTGGATCTTTGGATCTGAGTGCCGCAAGATGTGCAACCCCCATAAAATACTCGTCCCAGGAAATATAGTCGGTTCTTTTGTCCATACTTTCCTCCAAATGACGTTCTCCGTCAGACTCAGGCAACGTCTATTTTGTGCCGAAGATACGGTCTCCTGCATCGCCAAGTCCCGGCACGATATAGCCGTGGGAATTGAGCTGTTCATCCAATGCACCGATGTACATATCCACATCCGGATGACATTCCTGCATCTTCTTTACACCTTCCGGTGCTGCGATGATGCACATGAAATGGATGTGCTTTACGCCTTTGTCTTTGAGCATCTGGATCGCCGCGGTTGCAGATCCGCCGGTAGCCAGCATCGGGTCTACGACAAAAACTTCACGCTCTTCAGAATCTGCCGGCAGTTTGCAGTAATATTCCACCGGCTCCAGTGTTTTGGGATCACGGTACAGACCGATATGACCGATCTTTGCGGACGGAACGAGGGAAAGGACACCGTTTACCATTCCAAGACCTGCGCGCAGGATCGGAACGATCGCAAGTTTCTTACCGGCAAGCATCGGAGTCATACAGGTCTCGATCGGAGTCTCGACCTCAACGTCCTCAAGCGGAAGATCGCGGAGCGCCTCATAACCCATCAGGGTTGCGATCTCCTCAACAAGAGTACGGAACTCATTTGTTCCTGTGGTCTTCTTTCTTAACATGGAGATCTTGTGCTGAACCAGCGGGTGGTCAATATACGTTACATTTTCCATTAATAGATACCAGCCTTTCTGTGGTCCGCCAAAGCCTATAGACCGATTGGCGGATCATGTTTTTTCCTTCCCTTTATCATACCAAAACGCAGGATAGAAATCAACCGGATCGTTTCTCAGATCATCTATTGTTATTTTGTTTCCGGTGAATATTTTACAAGGGCATAATCACCCGCCGCATGGCTCACCGGAACGATCAGGTAGATATCTCCGTCTTTTTCGTAGGAAAACGCCTGCGGGAATGTGCCATCCTTTACGGAAGTAAAATCACATTCTGCAAACACGGTCTGCCAGAGGTCCTTTCCGCTGGACTTGATGGAATCCTTTACTTCAGCTGCTGTGTCCGCCGGTTCTACCACCACAACGTCATCGGAAGAAAGATATTCCGCGATGGAATCCGCATCTGCATACGCAGTCAGACCGATTGGTGATCCTGTATTTAAGTTCACAGAGACGGCATAGCGCACATTTGACGGATGGGCTGTTTCTGCAACGTTTACCATTCCGTGGAATGTAAATACCGCCTTGTTTTTATCGAGGGATACCAGATCACAGTTGATGGAAACCTCATCCTTTTCGGTGTCC